>Ga0209172_10000733_pt1 | contig 85111 bp, 71 predicted proteins | sample LarsenN4metaG_FD_184113 | JGI IMG/M metagenome (GOLD analysis project Ga0209172, IMG submission 184113) | Hot spring sediment bacterial and archeal communities from British Columbia, Canada, to study Microbial Dark Matter (Phase II) - Larsen... ... | reverse complement strand
CCTCGGCACCAAAGGCTCCAGCACGGCCCACTGCTCCTTGGTGAGGTCCATCCCCCCACACTCCGGTGCGGACCCTCAATCTATGCGCCCGACCCAACACGGCAAGCATTTATGAGATGGCTTCTAGTGAGGCCAGTACGTTAGAACCCGCCCGCGACGGGTAAGCGCGTGGCGCACCGTGAGCTAAGGCGGCAGTGGAAGAAACGAGACGAGGGACCTGTGCAAGCGGCGGTCGTCTTCTCAGTCCCGTGCTCTGGCACCTGATCAACAGGGCTCAGCAATCTTCGCACAGTCCGTGTCCGAGTCAAGGCGCTTCCACACAGGAATTCCGACCGCTGGGAGAAACCGATACTTTGGCAAGGTCTTGGGAAGACTTGGCCGTAAAGGGATTAGGAAAAGATGCAGAGCATTGTGACCGCTCTCTTGGTCTCACTCGCCGGACACGCAACGACATAGCAAGAGCGACAAACCGCCACAAAGTCTTCCACAGAACTGGAAAACCTCTATTCGGCGGTTCGAATCCGCCCGGCGCCTCTGCTCACCTCACCCCAAACCGCAGCAACCGCTGCGAGAACTTGAACTCGCCCAACCACAGGTAGCTGCCGTCGAACGCCGCAGCGCCGGGCCAGAACAGAGTCGCCTCTCCGATTTGCGGCGCCTTTCCGGGCCCGGCATTGGTGCCCAGCAGCACTGCCGCCGGGCGGCCTACCATCGCGTCTTCTACGTTCCTCCACACGTGCAGCCCGTTGAAGCTGGTGTTGGCCACGAACAGGGCCCGGCCGGCGACCGTTGCGCCTTGCGGAAGGTTGAACACTCCCACGCCCCCGACCCGGGAGCCAGCGGCAGTCGCGCCCAACTCGGCGACCCGAAACACGCGCACCGCGTGATCGAACGTCTGGGTGACGGCCAGGTAGGTCCCGTCGCTCGACAACCGGCTCGGTCGGCTCAGGCTCAAGGCGAACGCGGGCTCGGCCCCCGCCAGGGGCAGTCCGCGCCAGACGTAGACCGCGTTGGCCGGCTCGTCCGCGAGGTAGAAGTAGCGGTCGTCCAACGCCACCCCCCGAAGATCCTGGAACCGCACTGAGCCGATCTGGTCGTGGTACACCAGGTCAGGCAGCTCGCCGTTCAGGGGCAGCTCTTGCCACACCGCCACCAGCCGCCCACCGGCGAGCGCCAGCTTGGTACCGAAAACCTCATTGTCCCACGGCGGGAACTTGAGGTCATAGACCAGGTTCGGCCTGGCCCCGCCGGCGTCGGGGATCGCGGTCCAGATCAGCAGTTGGCGATCGAAGTCGGAAGACACGAACAGACTCCTGCCGTCGGTCGCAGGCACCGGGTTGGTCACGATGTAATTCGTAAGCAGGGTATTGGTATTGGGGTCGGGGCTGCCGATGGCGAAGTCGGGCTGCTGGTCGGCGCGGGCGGGAACTCCTCGGTACGCCACCGCCATATTCGCGTTGTACATCAGCACGTAGGTGCGCCCGCCGGCGAATACCACTGCTCCGCCGTCGCCGCCGCGGAAGTCGTACCCGTTGACGATGAGCTGCGGTCGCACGCTGGAATCAGCGGGGACCCCGTTCCACAGGTTCAGGTAACGTCCCAGCATGACCAGCTTCCCGTCGGGCGAGACGTCGCCCTGCATCCAGGCGGAGCGTGCGTCGCTGGGATCGGACGCGAAGAAGTCGGGTGCCCGCGCCGTGGTGGGGAACGTCTTCCAGAAGAAATTCCCCACGCGGCCGGTGAAGGCGTTGTGATCCCCCACCACCAGGAAGCTGCCGTCGCTGGTGATGGTGCGCGGCGTGCCGATGCCATTCCCCGAGAGGACCAAGTCAGGCGCCTGATCGCCGCGCGTGGGGAACGAGAGCCAGACCAGAATCGCGCTCCCGCCCGTGGCCGAAGCCACCAGACGGGTGCCGTCAGTCCAGGCGCCCCAGGGCCACCTGAGGGTGCTGTTTCGGATTTCGAAATCGGCGGGCTGGGCGTTCTGGGTGGGAAACGCGTTCCAGACCAGCAAGCGCTCGTTGTAGGTGTCCGCCAGCACCACGCGTCCGTCCCGGGAGACGCTCACCTGGCCCGGCCAGTTGAGTTGATGGAGTCCCGTCCCCGGGTTGTTGGTGGTGAAATCCGGCTGGCCGAGTACCAGATCCGGAGGCGTGTTCCCGGCGGGGAGCTGATTCCAGACGAGGACGCGGTTGTTGTTGCCGTCGGAGAGGAGGAGGCGCACACCGTCACTGGCCAGGCCCCGGGGATGATTGAGGAGCAGTGCGCCGCCCGTGGCATTGAATCCGAAGCCTGACAGCATGAGATCGGCCCGCTGGCCCGTGGTGAACCAGCCAGTGAGGCCCCCGGGCGCCTTCGGGTACTGCGACGGGAGTCGTGTGACCCCTGCGACCGCGTCGCCGGGGTCGCCGATGGGCCCGATCGGCTCCTGGATCGTTTCCGAGCACGCCAGGCACACCAGGACCAGGGAGCCAGCGGAAAGCGACCAACCCGACATGACGGAAGCCTTCATCCCGGTCCTCGGTTTCCTTCCGGCGCGGGCCCTAGCTGCTTCTCACCACCTGCGGCCGATCCCGCAGCCGATCCACCACGCAGAGGAATCCCAGAGGCTCCTTCCCCGTGGCGCGAAACTGATGTTTCGTCCCGGGCGCCACGTACACGCAGTCGTAGGGCGCGATCTCGTGCGACTCGGTCCCCAGAATCACCTGGCCGGTGCCCCGAAGAATCACGACGGCATGCGGATGCTGGTGTAGCTCCAGGGTCGAATAGCCGCCGGGTTGAACCTCGAAGTACCGGGTGAGGAACCGCAGCGCTTCTTCACCGGGCCCTTCTCCCATCAGGGTCTGGCGGGTGACGTCTTTATACGGTGCATCGCCCGACTTGTAGGCCTTGAGGTCGATGCCGCTCCAGCGGAAGCCGCGGCACCGGATCACCTTGGACGGATTATCCATCGCTCGACCGCCTGATCGAATCCACCAATCGAGCCGTGGCCGCGCGGAGATCGCGCTGCGCATACAGGCTCGAACCTACCAGAAACATCGTGTCGATTCCGTACTGCCGGATCCAATACGGCACCCGCTCGGCGTCCACCCCGCCGCCCGCCACGGGGAACGCGGGGAGCATTCGGCCCAGGGGCGAGCGAAGCCGGTCGTTGATGGCGCGGCAACTCGCGAGCGAGATCGGGAAGCGGCCGCCGGCGTTGGGGTAGATCACCCCGTCGCTTCCAATCACGCGGAACAGTAGGCCAAAGAGCACCTCCGGGGCGATACCATGCCGCCTCTGGAGCAGCGTCCCCGCGAAGCTCGGGTGGCTCAGGATCGCCACGTCGGCGCGCGCGGCCACCGCGCGCACGGTGTCCAGGCCCACCAGCATGGGACTGAGCAGCACGCCGCGGCAACCGCGCGCGCGAGCGTACTCCAGGTCCTCCCACAGGTCGCCTGCGCCCCGCGACAGGTGGGGGAAGTACAGCGCCTTGCCACCGGTCTGCTGGTTGGCCTCGGCCACCGCATCGTGACAGCGGGCCACTCGCTCGGCAAACGGCGCGGCCTCCTGGCTCGCCAGCCCGTGGTCGTCCTTGACGATGTCGGCGCCCCCCGCGGCGAATTGGTAGCAGATCCTTGCCAGTGCCGCGGAGGAGAGACCGATTGGCTTGGCCGCCGCGCAAACCAGGGGCCGGCCTTCGACTCCGCACAGCCGCCGCAGCCCTTCGATCCCGAACGCCGGGCCGGGCAAGCGGCTGAGGAGCGCGTCTGGAAGCTGAGCGTCCACCAGCCTCATCCCCGACAACATGGAGATGTTGCCGAAGAGCAGGTTGAAGAGCTGGGTGACACTGTCGCCCACGATCGCGGGATGGTACGAGCACGCGACTCGCCACCGCACCGGGCCGGCCCGTTCCAAGCGTTCGATGGTCCCGACCATGGGCCGACCGGGCGGCGGGACGCACTCGGCCGGAACCTCCACCGTTTGTTCCACGGTCATGTCGCGTGCTTTGGCGAGCGCCGCCTGCCGGCTCGGCGCCGCCAGCTCGTACGTGGCCAGGATCCTGCCGGAAGGACTCATGGTCTGGCAGGACGTTGGCGACGAGGGCGCCGGATTGTCCAGCGAGCGCTTGCCACCGGCCCCCCGGGCCGTAGCTTCTCCGGCGTAGCTCATCAGGAGCCGACAATGACATTCAGCATCAAAGGACTGGCCCTCACGGCGGGGATCCTCTGGGGCGCGGCCTGTTTGCTCGTGGGGCTCGCGAACCTCATCTGGCCCTCCTACGGTGAGGGATGGCTCGCGATGATGGCCTCGGTGTACCCGGGCTATGGGGGGCCGACGGGGTTCGGCTCGGTCATCGTCGTCACCCTGTACGGTCTGGTGGACGGCGCGGTCGGCGGCGCGGTGTTCGCCTGGCTGTACAACAAGCTCGCCGCGGGAGCCCCGCGCCCGGCGACGACCTAACCCGGGCCTCCGCTGGTCGTTGGTCTTGAAGCCGCCGCGCGCGCAAGGCGGCAGGGGGGCGTTTCCACATGAACGAGGAGGTATTCAACCTCGGGGTGCGCCAGTTCTTGAAGAAGTTCGGCGTCACCGCGCAGCGGGAGATGGAGAAAGCGGTGGACGAGGCTATCCGCGGCGGGAGGCTCTCCGGGTCGGAGACGCTCAAGGCGCGCGCCACCCTCAGCATTGACGGACTGCCGATGCGCCTGGTTATCGAAGAAGACATCCCGCTGGCCTGAGGATTCCGATCATGCGCTCCTCCCTCCGCTCGCTCGCCGTGTTGACGTTGCTCGGCGCCCCGCTCGCAGCCCAGGAGCAGGTCACGCGGTACGTCCGCTATGTCCACGAGGGTCGCACCGGCTACGGCATCCTCGAGGGTGATACCATCAGCGAGCTGGCCGGGAACATTTTCGAGTCGCCCCGCCCCACCGGCCGCACCGTACGGATGGCCGAGGTAAAGCTCCTGGCGCCAGTCGAGCCCTCCAAGGTCATCGCGGTGGGACTCAACTACCGGAGCCACTTGGGCAACCGCCCCGCGGCCGAGTATCCCGGACTGTTCGCCAAGCTGCCCACGTCCATCGTGGGACCGGACGCCGAGATCGTGATGCCGCCCGACGCCACGGATCTCCACTACGAAGGCGAGCTGGTCATCGTGATCGGCCGAAAGGCGCAGAACGTCCCTGTGGCGGATGGGTTGCAATACGTGTTCGGCGTGACGGCGGGGAACGACGTCTCAGAGCGCGCCTGGCAGCGGAACGATCTCCAGTGGTTCCGGGCCAAGGCGTCCGACACGTTCGGACCCTTGGGTCCCGCCATCGCCCGGGGGTTGAACTATGACGACCTGTTGGTGCAAACGCGCGTCAACGGAGAGCTGCGGCAGTCGGAGCGCACCAGGGACCTGATCTTCAACGTTCCCACGATCGTGAGCTACGTGAGCCGGTACGTGACGCTGCTACCCGGCGACGTGATCTACACCGGGACGCCGCAGACCACCCGGGCCATGCAGCCGGGCGACGTGGTGGAGGTCGAAGTCGAGGGCGTGGGCGTGCTGCGCAACAGGGTGGTGCGCGGCAACCCATGACACTTCTAGCCAGAGGAGACGTTCAGCATGAGAATCCGGCCTGTGGCCACCGCGGTGGGATGGGTGAGCGCGGTGGCCTTGCTTGCGGCATGCACTGGAAGGGAGAAGGGCGATGAAGAGGAGCAGGCGGCAGCCCAGGCGGCGCCCCAGGCGGCAGCCGTGAGCCCGCTCCTCAATCCCAACGCACCGGAGATGAACGAAACCGCACCCGCCGTCTACCGGGCGAGGTTCGAGACCAGCGCGGGGGACTTCGAGATCGAAGTGACGCGGTCCTGGGCGCCGCGCGGGGCGGACCGGTTCTATAACCTGGTCAAGCGCGGGTGGTACGACGAGAACCGATTCTTCCGGGTCATGCCCAGCTTCGTCGTTCAGTTCGGGATCAACGGCGACCCGGCGATCTCGAAGTGGTGGCGGAATGCGCGGATTCCGGACGATCCGGTGACCCAGAGCAACACGCGCGGCACCATCACGTTCGCCACCTCCGGCCAGGACTCCCGCACCACCCAGGTCTTCATCAACTTCGCGAACAACACGTCACTCGACAGCCGGGGCTTCGCCCCGTTCGGACGGGTGGTGTCCGGGATGCCCGTGGTGGACCGGATCAACGCGCAGTACGGCGAGACGCCTCAGCAGGGCATGATCCAGCAGCAGGGCAACGCGTACCTCCAGGCCAATTTCCCCAACCTGGACTACATCAAGAAAGCGAGCATCGTCCCATGAGCAGGCCTTTCTCGCGAGCGCACACCGCCGCGGGGGCCGCGGCGGCGATGGTGGTCGGGGCGGGCAGGGCGATCAGGATGGGGCGCCGCGCCCTGTTCATCGCCGTCGTCGCCGCGCTGCCGCTCTCGGCGCAGGTCGCAACCCAAGCCACTGATCGGGTAGACCTCGACGCTCTCTACCGGATCAAGGAAGAGGGCCTCCAGCGATCGCAGGTCATGGAGATCACCAGTTTCCTCACCGACGTCTATGGACCCCGCCTCACCAACTCGCCCAACATCAAGGCGGCCGCCGAGTGGGCGCGCCAGAAGCTCATTGAGTGGGGGCTGGTGAACGCGCGGTTGGAGCCGTGGGGGCCGTTTGGGCGCGGCTGGAGCAACGAGCGCTTCAGCGCCCAGGTCGTCTCTCCGAGGCCCTTCCCGGTTATCGGGTACCCGGGTGCCTGGACGCCCGGAACCAACGGGGCGGTGACCGCGGAGGCCGTGATGGCGGTGGTGGACAGCGAGCCCGACTTCGCGAAGTTCCGCGGCAAGCTTCGCGGCAAGTTCGTGCTGGCTCAGCGGGTTCCCGAGGTGCAACCGCTTTGGGAGGCCCCGGCACACCGGCTCACGGAGCAGGAGCTGGCGGACCTCGCCATGCAGCCCGCGCCCCAGCGTCCGTTCGGCGGCGGACCCGGCTTTCCACAATTCAACCAGCGGAGGATGCGGTTCTACGTCGAGGAGGGCGTCGCGGCGGTTCTGTATCCGGGGCGCGGGAATGGGGGCACGGTGTTCGGCACCGGGAACGGGCCACGAGATCCCAGTGCCGCGCTCTACCCGCCCACGGTGTCCCTCGCCGTGGAGCACTACGGCCGGATCGCCCGCATGCTGGACAAGGGCGTCCCGGTGACGCTTCAGGTGGACATCCAGAACCGCTTCTACGACGACGATCAGAACTCGTTCAATGTGGTGGCCGAGATCCCCGGCACCGACAAGGCCGATGAGCTGGTGATGCTTGGCGCCCATTTCGACTCGTGGCATGGAGGTACCGGAGCCACCGACAACGCGGCCGGCTCGGCCGTGATGCTCGAGGCGGTACGGATCCTCAAGGCGACCGGCCTGAGGACGCGGCGCACCGTGCGGATCGCGCTCTGGACCGGCGAGGAGCAGGGGCTGCTGGGCTCGCGCGCGTACGTGACGCAGCATTTCGCTGACCGCCAGACCATGCAGCTCAAGCCGGAGCACGCTTTGGTTTCGGGCTACTTCAACGTGGACAACGGCACGGGGAGGATTCGCGGCGTCTATCTCCAGGGCAACGAGGCGATCGCACCCATCTTCGAGCGCTGGATGGAGCCGTTCCGGAACCTCGGCATGACCACGCTCACCATCCGCAACACCGGCGGGACGGATCACCTCGCCTTCGACGCCGTCGGCCTACCGGGCTTCCAGTTCATTCAGGATCCGGTGGAGTACAGCACCCGGACCCATCACTCGAACATGGACGTCTACGAGCGGATCCAGCCGTTCGACATGATGCAGAACGCGGTGATCGTGGCGACGTTCGTGTACCAGACGGCCAATCGGGACGAGAAGCTGCCGAGAAAACCGCTGCCGAAGCCCGCCGTGCCGCCCAGAGCAACGGGCAGTCAGTGAGACGTGAGAGGTGAGACATGAGAGAGACGTGAGATGTGAACACGTACTTCTCAGGTCTCACCTCTCACCTCTTACATCTCGCGGTCCGTTGACGGCGTGGGCCAGCCTTAGTTCTTAGCCCCGGTAGTCGATGTCCACCGTCTTAGACCGGCTGCGCGACACCCTGCTGCACGCTGTCGCCGTGGGGTTGGACTTGGGCACGGTGAGCGGCGCCCGGCCGCAGCCGGCACTCTGTCACGCACGCTTCCTGGGGACTTGCCCGAGGCGGTGATGGGAGCGAATCGGGTGGGCGTTCGGCGGTTGAGCGAGCCGGCGCAGGGGACCCACAGCGCGGCCGCCGTCCTGGGCGAGCGGGTGGCGGCCGAACGGATCGGTCGCGGCGCGCCTCGTCAGTAACTCGCCTCGTCACTACGTCTCCCTTTTCGCAGATGGAGCGGCGGAAGGGCTGAGCGATTCTCCTGGCCCGCTCACGAGCCCTCGCCCCTGGCTGCGTAAATCTGGTACTAGCACGCGTTATTCCGGTGCCGGACGGCGGGCCGGCACGTCGCATATTGGCGCTGCCGGCGGGGCCCAGGCGGGCCCAGGCCGGCTGCCCCTCGCTGGGCATCTTCATCAACCGCATCGCGCCTCGGGGTTCGGGTCGGGGGCTGTCCATCCGGCGCCCGGTGCGCGAGACAGAGCGGCCGCGTCCTCGATGCCGGGGCGCGGCCACGAGGAGGAGGTGAGAGACTGTGAAGATCGAGGCTCGCCGAGTCGAAGCGCTCGAAACGACGTTGGACAAGGCAGACTGGATCGCGCTCATTTCAGCGGCGGCGACGTTCGCCACTGCCGTGGTGAACGCGGTGTCCTGAGGTCGCGTGAATCGATAGAGCCCGAGTGGGGGGTCCGCTCCCCCACTCGCCGGCCATAAGGCCGGTCGTGAACCAACATCCAATGAAGGAGGTGAATGCAGATGCGCATCGAAGCCCGGCCCGTAGCGGCCATCGAGACGACGGGCATATTCGACTTTATCCTGGGCAAACTCTTCGCCATCGTGGCGACAGTCCTCTTTTACATGAAGCTGCTTGGGTACTAGAGATCCGGGCGGCGGAGGTTCATGTGACCCGCAGTATCGAGGTCGAGATGACGGGCAAGACCAGGGTCGAGTTGTTCCCCCTGCACGTCAAGCAGGACGCCAACCAGTTCATTGTCGGACGGCCCGCCACCGGATCTTACGTCGCGTTGTCGGATGGGGCCCTGGCAGCGACCGAGTTGCTCTCGGGCGGACGCACCGTTCAAGACACCAAGGCCGCGCTCGCCCGGGGGCGCCCGGTGCCGGCGTTACGGCTGCGGCCGCTGATCGAGACGCTGCTGGCGACGGGGCTGGTGAAGTCCGTGGACGGTGTACCGCTCCCGGAGCCGCTGCCGCCCCGGCGTTATCACCTGAGCGTGCTCAAGCAGCGGCACGTTGCCTGGCTCTTCTCCCGGTTCGCGGCCGTGGGCTACGCGGTCCTGGTCTCATTGGCCATTGGCATCGTGCTGGGCGAACCGGGGTATCTGCCCCGCGCGGCCGACGCGCGGGTTGTGCCCGGGCCGATCATGAACCTGGCCATCGTCTGGGCGGTTTCGACCATGGCCATGGTCGCGCATGAGCTGGCCCACCTGATCGCGGCCACGTACCTGGGTGTGCGGGCCAGCTTCGGCCTGAGCAATCGCCTGTTCTTCGCGGTGGCACAGACCGACCTCACGGATCTCTGGCTGGTGGACCGGCGCCGGCGCTATATCGCCTACGCTGCGGGCATGGCGAACGACATCTTGCTGGCCTCCGCCGCGGTTGTGGCGTTGTGGCTGCACGATCAAGGTCTGCTCCCCCTGCCGTATCCGCTCTACGGGACGCTGCGGTTGGCCGTCCTGGTGCTGCTGCTCGGCGTGCTCTGGCAGTTCAACTTCTACCTGAGGACCGACGTGTACTACCTCATCGCCAACTTCACCGGGTGCCGCAACCTGTCCCAGGACGCGGCAGCCTACCTCAAAAGAATCTTCTCGAGGCTGGCCGGCCGCCGGGCGCCCAGCCCGCTGGCCGGCGTGCCGGAACAAGAGAGGCGGTTCGTGCGCGCGTTCGCGGTCATCATGCTGGTCGGCACGGGAGGCGTCATCGCCGTGGGAGCAGCCTTCCTCGTCGGCCTCCTGCATCTCCTCCTTAACGGGGACGGCCCGCTCCTCGGCAGCGCGGGCAGTCCGGCCCTGCAGGGCCGGCCCGCGAGCCTGTTCCCCGTGATCGCCTCGCTGGGGCTTACATGCTGCTGGGTCGCGTACGGGGTGGCTGCCAAACGCAGGAAGCGGCCGAGGGTGTCTTACCGCCTGCGGGCTCCGGAGGACCTGTGAGGCGCGCGCTACGGGACTGGTGCGGGGCCTTCGTAGGGCTGGTGCTCTTGACAGGGAGCGCCCAAGCCTCGCAGCCAGACACGATCGCGCCGGAACCGGTGAGCTACACGATCGACGTCACCCTCGATGAACACGCCCACGCGCTGCGCGCCACCGAGCGGATCGAATACCGTCACGTTGCCGGCACGGAGCTCGAACGGCTGTATCTACAGCTGTTTCCCAACGCGTTTCGGGACGCGCGGACCGCGTATGCTCGGGATCACGCGCGGCTCCCATGGCTACTGAACCCGCTGGACTGGATCCCCTGGGGATCGGCCCGCGGCTTCATCACCATCCGCTCGGTGCGCGTGGACGGCCGGGAGGCGGCGTTCACGGTCAAGGAAACCCTGATGGAGGTCCCGCTCCCGAGCCCGCTGCGCGTGCAGGACACGCTGAGTGTCGAGATCGCCTTCGAGGTGAAGCTTGCGCTCTTGCGGTATGTGCTGGGATACCGGGGCAGCAACTATGCAATGGCCAATTGGTTCCCCAAGCTCGCCGTGCCGGACACGGCGGGATGGCGCGGCGAGGGGGAGCCCTCCGAGGCGACTTTCGACGCCGACCGCGGCTCCTATGACGTACGCATCACCACCCCGAGCGAGGTGGTGGTGGCCGCGACCGGTGATCTGGTGGAGACGAGTGACAACCGCGATGGGACCGCCACCCGGCGCTGGCGGGCGACGCAGGTCGGGGACTTCGCCTGGGTGGCTGATCGGCGCTATCGGGTAAAGCCCATCGAAGGGAACGGCGTCACCGTGCAGTACCTCTACCTCGGCGGGGACGAGCGGTTGCTCGAGCGCGGCGCGGAAACCATCCGCGCGGCGCTGGATTCTTACGGCACCCGGTGGGGCCCGTATCCTCACCGGACCCTGGTCATTGCCGAAACGCCGGCGCTAGGCCCCGGCGTTGCCGGGATCGCGCATTCGCGCCTCATCATGATACCTGCGAGCTTCCGCGCCTCGGCGCTCGAGCGGTACTTGTCCCAGGCACTTCCGCCCGACTTGTACGAAGGAGTTCTGGCGCACGAGATCGCCCACCAATGGTGGGGTGTCACCATTGGGGTGCGGGACGACCAAGATGCCTGGCTCAACGAGGGCCTGGCCGAGTTCGCTGCCTGGGACCTGGAGCGCGAGCGGGCCGGGCGGGGTGCTCGCCCACAGGGCCGGCAGCCAATGTCCAGCTTGCGTCGCGTCGAGTACGTCGTCCCGGCGAGCCTCGGGTTTGACGAGCGGGTTCTGCAGCCGGACACAGCCTTCGGCGACATGATGGCCGGAGAGGTCGCCCGGTACGCGAAGGGGCCGCCCGTGGTCGGGATGTTGGGCTATCTGGTGGGCCGCGACACGCTCGACCGGATTCTGCGAACGTACGCCGAGCGGTTCCGGTACCGGACCGGGCGCACCCCCGACTTCGTGGCCGTGGCCCAGTCGGTAGCCGGGCGGGACCTCACGTGGTTCTTCGACCAGTGGCTCGATAGCACGGCGACGTGTGATTACAGCATCGCCGCGGTGACCTCCACGCCACAGCCGGGAGCGGGGTACCGCTCGGTGATCACCGTGCGCCGGAACGACCGGATCATCATGCCCGTGGAAGTCGAGATCACCCTGGCCGACGGCGCCGTTCTTCGACGCGTCTGGGACGGTCGCGAGACATCGCACGACATGGTCATTGACTCGGCCCCGCGCGTCCGGCGGGCGGTGCTCGACCCGGACGGGCGCCTGCTCGAGACCAAGCGATTCAACAACTACTATCCGCGGACGGTGCGGTCGGGGTTCCGGCCGTGGCCCACCGAGGACGAGGCGTATCGCATCGTCCACGTCCCGTTCGCGCGGTATGACGAGGGGGTGGAGCTGGGGTTGCTGCTCGCCGGCGGGCGAGCGCCGTGGTTCATTCCGCCCACTTGGTTCGGAACTGAGCACCTGGCGACCGTGGGGGCCGGGTACAACCTCGCCACCGGGACGGCTGGCGTGATACTGTCCTATTCCAACCGGCTGGGGCTCTTGGGGCGGCGGGCGTTCTGGGGTGCCAGTGTCCGGCGAGACCGCAAGCGGGAGACGGCAACGCTAAGCGCCCAGGCCCTCTTTGGACCGCACTTCTGGAGCTCTCCTTTCCATACCCTAAGCGTCTCGTTGATGCACCAGCGGCGCTTCGAGACGACCCCGAAGTTCGACCTGGGCACGGTCCGCAGCGTCGAGCTGGCCTACGGGTTGGGAGCCCTGGTCACGGACTTCTATCCGATCCATGGCGGCATGGTGGAAGTCGCCGCCGAAGGCGCCTGGAAGGGCCTGGGCTCGAACTGGGCGTTTCTCCGCGCGGCCGCCCAGGCCCAGGTCTACCAGCGCGTGGTGGGCGGCATCAAGCTGGCCCTCAACGGGTTCGCAGGCACCGTGGCTGCCGGCGCCGCGCCGCGGCAGAAGCTCCTGTTTCTTTCCCGCGAGGCGAATTTCCGCGCCGCCCAGTTCGACACGGTGGCGGGTCAACACCTCACGGCCTTCAATGGTGAGCTCCGAGTCCCGGTGGGGACCGGGACGTACCTCGGGGTCGCGGGGTTCGTCAACCTCGCGAAATACTGGGGATCGGGGGCCGAGTCGCAGAGGCTCCGGCGGGAGGTGGGGATCGGGCTTCGGCTCTTCGACAACGCCGCCTACGGCGTGCAGCTCGACGTGCCGTTCTGGACCTCAGCTGGCCCCGGGACGGAATCCTTCAACCTGGCGCGGCTTTCCCTGCGAGCCGGGAGGCCATATCGGAGGCCGGGCTCGTGACGGCTCTTCCGCAGCTTACGGACGCCAGCCGGCTCCGCCTTGGCCGCTTCTTCGTCAAAGGGAGACGCGACCACTACACGGTTATCCATCGGCAGAGCTGGCAGGCCATCACCACCAGCAAAGCCGGCGTCGAGGCGATCCGGCTCCTGGCCCGGGGGCGAACCGTAGGGCACACCAAACGCGTCCTGGCGCGCCGATACGGCCAAGCTGCAACTGCAATCGATCTCGCGCCGCTGCTCGACACCTTGTTCTCCACCGGATTCGTGCGCACGCTGGACGGGGAGCCGATAGCGACCCGCGGCGAGCCGGCCCGACACGGGCTCGGGCTCTGGCTGACGTTGTTCGTCTGGGGACCGCTCCTGGAACTGGCGCTCAAGCGCCTTCCGCTCAGGCTGGCCCTGCCGTTGGCGTACCGGTGGTTTGCCCGAGCGCCCAGTCCCGAACGGGTGCGGCGCATCGCGGACAACTTGCGGAGCGTGCCCTATCTGGAGCTAGGCTCCGGGGACATCGCGAGCACGGCGGCCCGCAGCGCCCAGGCGCTGCACAAGCAGTTCTGTGACCGGCTGCTGTTAGGCTCCCTGCGTCCGGGCCGGCTCCGTCGCTGGCTGGGCCGGGAGATACGGGTCTCGGGGCTCGAACACTTGGCGTCCGCGATCGGGCGCGGCAGAGGGACGATCCTGTGCTCCTTCCACTTGGGATCGTACGGCCTGCTCCCTTTCGTCCTGGCGGCTCGAGGCGTGGCCGTGACGGTGTACGCGGGGTTCGGCGAGGACCCGCGAGCCAACGTGGCCGAGTGGCTTGCGGATCGGGCTCGACGGGGCGACGACTATCCAGTGCGGATCATCGGAGGGGGGATGGGGCTTCGGACGCTGGCGCGCTGCCTGGAGCGGGGCGAGACCGTGCTGCTCTACTGCGACCAGGCGCCCCGCGAAGTGGGCGGTTCGCCGGAAGTCCGCGGTCTGATGAGTGTGCCGTTCCTCGGGACGCGGATCTGGAGCGCCAGGGGCGTAGCGTGGTTGCGCGCGAAGACCGGGGCGGCGGTGCTGCCGGCCGTTCTCCTCTGGGAGGGTCGTCATGGCCACCATCTCCGCATTGACCCGGAGATCGCCATTGACCCGGACGTCGCCCGCCACCGTGGAAGGGATGGGCGGAGCGAGATGGACGCCGTGATGGTGGCGGTCTACGGCGCGTTGGAGCGGTGGGTGCGGGAGGATCCGGCGCAGTGGCTCAAGTGCGAGGAGTTCGGCGACATGGTAGCCCGGGGCTGAACGGTAGCGGTCCGGCGTCCCGCGCGAGCTGCATCGGATGCATGCTCGCCTGCGCGGTTTTACCCATATTCGGCATCTCTTCGGGCACACGGCCGCCAGATCGTTGCATGGGTGACGCCTGTCCCTTGACACCCCGACGGCCTCGGATTACGCTATCGCGTGCTCACGCGAAACGCGCTGGCCACCTGCAGGGCCGATTCACCCACCGCCGGTGAACCGGCCCTGTCACCTTTGGGATCATCAGCCTCGGGAGGAGCCCTCCGATGACCGCGACGATGCCCTCGTCAGCCCAGAAAGCCGCCGCTCAGCCGGCCGTGTCCCCGGATGACGTCATTCGTAAGGCCCGCGACGCCGGCGCGCAGATGCTGGACGTCCGGTTCTGCGACCTCCCCGGCCAGTGGCAGCACTTCTCGCTGCCCATCAAGGAGCTGAACCAGGACATCTTCAGCGACGGGCTCGGGTTTGACGGGTCCAGCATCCGCGGGTTCCAGGCCATCAACGAGAGCGACATGCTGCTGATGCCGGATGCGGCGTCGGCGTTCATGGATCCCTGCCTCAAGGTGCCCACCATGGCGATGGTGTGCGACGTGGTGGATCCGGTCACGGGCCATCGCTATTCCCGCGATCCGCGCTTCGTGGCGCACAAGGCGGAGCAGTACCTGGTGAAGAGCGGCATCGCCACCACGTCGTACTGGGGCCCCGAGGCGGAGTTCTACATCTTCAACTCGGTGCGGTTCGACCAGAACGCGCACGAGGGCTACTACCACATCGACTCGGAAGAGGGCATCTGGAATTCGGGCGGCAATGGGACGCAGCCCAACATGGGGCACCGGCCGCGCCACAAGGAGGGCTACTTCCCGGTGCCTCCTATCGACAAGCTGCAGGACCTGCGCTCCAAGATCGTGCTGGCGATGGAAGCGGCGGGGATCGACGTCGAAGTCCATCACCACGAGGTGGGCACCGCCGGCCAGACCGAGATCGACATGCGGTTCACCACGCTGGTGCGCATGGCCGACCAATCGATGATGTACAAGTACATCGTGAAGAACGTCTGCGACCAGCACGGGTACACGGCGACCTTCATGCCCAAGCCGCTGTTCGGCGACAACGGCTCGGGGATGCACGTGCACCAGAGCTTGTGGAAGGGCGATCAGAACCTGTTCTTCTCCAAGGACGGGTACGGCATGATTTCGGAGACGGCGCGGCACTACATCGGCGGCCTGATCCGGCACGCACCGGCGCTGTTGGCGTTCGCGGCGCCCACCACCAACTCTTATCGCCGGCTGGTGCCGGGGTACGAAGCGCCCATCAACCTCATCTACTCGCAGCGGAACCGGAGCGCCATCTGCCGGATCCCGGTGTACTCGAAGTCCCCGAAGTCCAAGCGGATCGAGTTCCGGGCGCCGGATCCGTCGTGCAACCCGTACCTCACGTTCGCGGCGCTGCTGATGGCGGGTCTGGACGGGGTCCGCAACCAGATCGAGCCGCCGGCGCCGATTGATAAGGATCTCTACGAGCTCGACGCGGCGGAGAAGATCCTGGTCAAGAACACGCCCGGATCGCTGGGCGAGGTGCTGGCCGCGCTGGAACAGGATCACGCGTTCCTGCTGGAAGGGGGCGTCTTCAGCGAGGACCTGATTCGGACCTGGATCTGGTACAAGCGGAACAAGGAGCTGGAGCCGGTGCAGCTGCGGCCGCATCCGTACGAGTTCTTCTTGTACTACGACGTCTGAGCGACGGCTCGCCACTCCCGCACCAACCCCGGGCGCAAGCCCGGGGTTTTTTTCGGTCCGCAATGCTTCCGAGTCGCTTGGTGGTTGACGCCGGCCCGGCCATCGGTCTAGGTTGGCCAGGTCGAGCCCGTGGGAGGCCCTCCATGAGCATCACCCTCTCCGTCAACGGCCGCTCGCACACCGTCAACGTGCCCGCGGACATGCCGCTCCTTTGGGTGCTGCGTGACACCCTCGGTCTCACCGGCACCAAGTTCGGATGCGGCATGGCGCTGTGCGGCGCCTGCACCGTGCTGCTGGACGGCGAAGCCGCCCGGTCCTGCGTGACGCCGGTCTCCGGGGTCGGCAACCGAAAGATCACCACCATCGAAGGGCTGTCCCCCACCGGCGATCACCCGGTGCAGCGCGCCTGGATCGCGGAAGACGTGCCGCAGTGCGGCTACTGCCAGGCGGGGCAGGTAATGGCCGCCGCCGCGCTCCTTGCGAAGACGCCCAAGCCCAGCGACGCCGAGATCAACGCCGCCATGACCAACATCTGCCGGTGCGGGACCTATCAGCGGATCCGCCGGGCGGTGCGCCGCGCGGCGCAGGAGGTGTGACATGGCGCGCGCGATCGTCACTCGGCGGGACTTCCTCAAGACCGGCGCCGCCGCGGGCGCCACGCTCGTCATCGGGGTCTACCTGCCGGCACTGGACCGGCGAGGGGCCGCCGCAGCCGCGCTGCCCGCCGCGCCCTTCAAGCCCAACGTCTGGATCGAGATCCAACCCGACGGCGCGGTGAGCATCTGGACCGGCCGCTCCGAGATGGGGCAGGGCGTCAAGACCGCCATGCCGATGATCGTGGCCGAAGAGCTGGAGGCGGATTGGCAACGAGTCCGGGTGGTGCAGGCGGATGCCGATCCGGCGTACGGCAACCAGGTGACGGTGGGGAGCCGAAGCGTGCAGTCGGGCTTTGAGCCGCTGCGACGCGCGGGCGCGGCGGCCCGCGAGATGTTGATCAGCGCCGCGGCCCTTACGTGGAATGTGCCGCGCGAGCAATGTCGCGCGGCGAGCGGCGCGGTGGTGCATACGCCCAGCGGGCGCCGGCTCGGCTACGGCGCGTTGACCGATCGCGCCGCCTCGCTTGCGGTGCCCGAAAACCCGCTGCTCAAGCGGCCATCCGAGTTCCGGATCCTGGGCAGGCGGATGCCGCGGGTGGACACGCCGGACAAGGTCACGGGGAAAGCGGTCTACGGGATCGACGTCCGGGTTCCCGGCATGGTGTTCGCCGCGGTGGCGCGGTGTCCGGTGTTCGGCGGGCGCCTGAGCAGGTTCGACCCGGCGCCCGCACTGGCGGTGCCGGGTGTCAAGCGCGTGGTGGAGATCTCCAGCGGCCTCGCGGTGGTGGCGGAGAACACCTGGGCCGCGTTCCAGGGCAAACAGGCGCTCAAGCCGGAGTGGGACGAAGGCAGCACGGCCCAGTGGAGCACGGAGGGAATCTGGCGCGCCTTTGCCCGGGCCGCGGAACGGAGCGGCGAGGTGGTGCGCAGCGTGGGCGACGTGACCGCGGCGCTCGGGTCTGCGGTGCGGACGGTCGAGGCGGTCTACGAGGCGCCGTATCTGGCCCACGCCTGCATGGAGCCGATGAACTGTACGGCTCAGGTGAGCGGCGGGCGCTGCGAGATCTGGGCGCCCACGCAGTCGCCCCAGGGGATACAACAAGCGGCGGCTCGGGTGACCGGTCTGCCGGCGAGCGCGATCACGGTGCACGTCACCTACCTGGGCGGCGGCTTCGGGCGCCGCGGCGGACCGGTGGACTACGCCACCGAAGCGGTGGAGCTGGCGCAGAAGCTGGACACACCGGTGCAGGTGGTCTGGACCCGCGAGGACGACATCCAGAACGGTCTCTATCGCCCCGCGACGTACAACGTGCTCCGGGCGGGACTCGATGCCAACGGTGTTCCCGTAGCGTGGAGCCACCGGCTGGTGGGGCCGGAGGGCGCGTCGTTCATGATCACGCGCGGCGCGGACGAGCTGATCTACGCCATCCCCAATTTCCGGCTCGAGCGGGTGACGGAGGACCCCGGGATTCCCATTGCGCCGTGGCGCGGCGTGGGCCCGTCGCAGAACGGCTTCGTGGTCGAAGGTTTCGCAGACGAATTGGCCTACGCGGCGGGCAAGGATCCCTACGCGTTCCGCCGCGAGCTGGTGGCGGGGCACCCGCGGCTCCTGGCCGTGCTGGACCTGGCGGCGCAGCGCGCGGGCTGGGGCTCGCCGCCTCCGGCGGGCCGACATCGGGGGCTCGCCCTGTGGCAGTTCGGCGAGACGTATCTGGCGGAAGTCGCCGAGGTCTCGGTTGCGCTGGGCCGTCCGGCAGGAGGGGCGGGAGCGGCAGGAGGGCCAGCGGCAGCGGGGGCAGGGGGGACAGAAGGGGCAGGACCGGCCGCAGGAGTGAGGGTGCACCGCGTCGTCTGTGCCGTGGACTGCGGGATCGTGGTGAACCCGGACACGGTCGAGGCCCAAATCCAGAGCTCCATCGTCTACGGTCTCACGGCCGCGCTGTATGGCGAGATCACCATCGAGCGGGGGCGTGTGGTGCAAAGCAACTTCCACGACTACCCCATGCTCACGCTGGCCGAGATGCCGAAGATCGAGGTGCACCTGGTGCGGAGCGAGGCGCCGCCCGGCGGCATTGGGGAGGCGGGGCTTCCGCCCATCGGGCCCGCGGTGTGCAACGCGATCTTCGCCGCGACGGGGAAGCGGATTCGGCGGCTGCCCATTGGGCGAGTGGCCTAAGGGAGGGCCGGAGGGGCCGCACCGCGAGCAGGTGCGGCAGAAAGGGCAGAAGGGGCAGAGAAGGGGAGAAGGGGCGGAAGCGGCAGAGGCGACCCCGGGCAAAGGCTCGGGGTTTTCGCTAAGATTGTACTCGCCATGCCCCTCCCGCTGGCGCTTGCCGTGCTGTTGCTAGTCGCGCCTGCCGTTCTTGAAGCGCAGGCGGATGCCGCCCGTCCCGGCCCCGTGGTCACCGATCGGCCGGACAAGACGGAGTCCACGGGCATCGTCCCCCGGGGCTACGCGCAGCTCGAAGCCGGCTGGTCTCTGGAGACGATGGACGCCGCGGGCGCCTCGCTCCACACTCACACGGTGCCTGGGCTTCTGGCGCGGGTCGGCGTGCTCGATGCCCTGGAGGCGCGCTTCGGCTTCCAAGGCTTCCAGCTCACCAATCAAGGAGCGCTCGGCGCCGAGGGCCTCGCGGACCTGGAGCTGGGCTTCAAGTACCGGTTGGCATCGGCGCGTGGATGGCTGCCCGACATCGCCGTGATCGCCGCCGTATCCCTGCCTACGGGAGCCGAGGAGGTCACCAGCGGTCGCGTGGACCCGAGTGTCTTGCTCACGGTGAGCCGCCCGCTCGGCGATCGGGTGTCGGTGGGGTCGAATCTCGGATCATCGTGGATCACCACGGACGACGGGCGCGGTGGTCGCACCACCCTGGTGGATCTCACCTACACGCTCTCGTTCGGCTTCACGCTTTCGGAGCGCGTCGCGGCCTTCGGCGAGACGTTCGGCAGCCTGCCGGCGGACGGTGGCGACGCCGCGCATCATGTGGACGGGGGCTTCACCTTGCTGGTGCGTGACAACCTGCAGCTGGACCTGAGCGTCGGGCATGGCGTGGGTGGCGCGGGCGCCAGCGACTGGTTTGTGGGCGCGGGGGTCGCGGTCCGGCTGCCTCGCTGAGGGGGCAAGGTCACGATTGGTGGCTGGCAACGCCCGTGGTCCGAGTAGCGAAACCGAAAAACGGAGTCTGCGGTTATCAGCGTCGTCGTTGAAATCGAGAATAAGCGCGGCGCCCTCGACTCCCTACCAGAGCGCCGGGGCGGCACGCCACCGCTGGAAATGCCTCCAGCAGCCTGGCGTCGAAGGTGACCAGCGGCAGCCCGCGGCGCGCGGCTAGTTCCACGAACAACGTGTCGTAGACGGCGACGCCGGTGGCGACGGCTCGGGCCAGGGCCCCCTGCCACAAGGTGGGGATCGGGGCCGAGCGAACGTGGAGGCGCTCCGCCAGGTGCAGCCGGCGGTGGGCTTCGTCGGCGGGCAGCACGCCGGTGCGCACCGCCATCCAGAGCGCATTGGCAAGCTCGGCGGCCCAGAGCGCGGGCGCCTGCGGGCGCCCCACGGCGCGCCAGAAGCGGCGGGCTTCGTCCACGAAGGGCTCGGTGGCCAGCAGGTAGTACGCGATGACGTTGGTGTCCACGACCGCGTTCATCCGCGACCGGCCTCGACCCAGGCGTCCACCTCCCGCGCCACCGGCCGGCGGTCCTGCCGAGCCCAGGCTGCTTCGATCTGGTCCAGCAGGGCCCGGCGCTGGCCCACGTATTCGGCCAGGAGGGCGCGGACCTCGTGCTCCATGGATCGGCCGCTCTCGCGGGCGAGCGCCTTGAGCGATCGCACCACGGTGGGCGACACGTTTCGGATGGTCAGGGTTGCCATGGTGTCTCCCTTGCTAGCATAACGCTAGCGCCGCCCTGGGTCCTCTAACAAGGGGTGCTGCTCGGTGCACCGTCAGCCGTGGGACCGGACCGCCGGCTCAATCGCGCCCGGCCGCGCCGCCGCCCCGGGGGGAGCCGAGTTGGGTCGCCGGACTGCCGCAAGGATTTCCCCCTTCCTCCCCCTCCAGGCCGCCCTCGAGGGCCGCTACTGCGTGTCGGAATGGGCGCTGTTGCTGTGGCTCGTGATCAGGGGCGTGGATGTCGAGCGATGGGACGCCGCAGCCGAAGAGGGGGCCACGGGGCGCGCCACACTGACGCGCGCTACGGGACGGGTGCAGAGGTTCCCCGGCTGCTGACGGTCGCAGCCGAGCGTGGAGCCCCGGTTCAGCCGGTGGCGCGGCGGAAGCCGATCCGCCCCACCAGCCACACGCCCGCGACCCAGACCGCGAGCGACGCGGCAGCCAGCGCCTGGGTGCCGGCGGCGCCTAGTCGGGACGTGACGCTCGCGCCCACCGGGCCGAGGACGCTCAGGTCCGCGTCCAGGGCGGCGATCACGCCGATGCGAAAGGCCTCCACCGGATCCACGAACGTCCAGACCACCAGCGCCGTCTCCGGGATGCCCCATCGAACGAACGCCACCATCACGCCCAGCGTGCCCAGCGCCGCGAGCACCAGCCAGGTGACGATCCCGATGGTCATGGCCCGGGCGCGGGAAGCGCTGAGCGTGGAATAGCACAGGCCCAGGGTCACGAACACCAGGGCCAGCAGCGCCACGAAGACATACAACAGCGCCACCAACAGGACCGGCACGCCCCGCCACACCGCGATGGCGGCGGAGGCTCCATACCCCACCGTGAGAGCGAGCAGCACGGCCAGCGAGACGCCGGCCCATTTGCCGGCGTAGACCTCGCCTCGCGTGACCGGCTGGGCCAGCACGTAGTCCAGCGCGCCGCTCTCACGATCCTCGGCCATCGCGGCGGCCGCCGGGAACAGCGCCATCAACGGCACGAAGAGCAGGGCCAGGTGCACCAGCCCGGCGAAGGCCTTGGCGAACCCGCGGTACCCGTAGATCGCCGCATCGCCCAGCCCCACCGCGGTGAGCGCCAAGCCGCCCAACAGAAAGAGCGCGGCGTACGCCCAGAACCATCGGGCGTTGAGCGAGGCGGCCAGCTCCCGCCGCACGAACAACGTGGTTCGCGAGGACATGCTCAGCGTCCCCCGAAGCGCTCGGGGCCGCTCAAGCCCAGGGCGCCCTCCAGCAGCTCGTCCACCGAGGAGGATTGACCCCAGAGGTCGGTGAGCCGTCCATCGAAGGCCAGCCGTCCCTGGTGGAGCACCAGCACGCGGTCCGCCACTGCCTCGACGTCCGCGAGCCGATGCGAGGCCAGCAGGATGGTGGTCTCGCGCGGCACCGCGGCCAGGGCGCGCAGGAACTCCTTTCTCGCCTGGGGGTCGAGATTGGCGGTGGGCTCATCCAGCAGCAGCACCGGCACCCGCGCGGCCAGCGCCAAAGCCAGGAGGAGCTTTTGCAACATGCCGCCCGAGAGTGCCCGCACCGGCTTGGTCGCGTGGGCGTCGAGGTCGAGGCCCAAGGCGCCCAGCTGGCGTGCCACGTCGTCCGGCGCGAGACCGCGGAGCTTGCTGAAGAACTCCAACACGTCCGAGAGGGTTCCCTCGAAATGCGGGGCCCGTTGCGGCACGTAGCCCAGGCGGCGGCGGGTCAGCAGACCGTCGCGACGGACGTCGTGGCCGGCGACGGTGAGGTCCCCCTCGAATCTGAGCAGCCCCAGGAGGCAGCGAATGAGGGTGGTCTTGCCGGCGCCGTTCAAGCCCAGCAGGGCTACGCGCTCGCCGCGCGCGATGGTGAGCGACACGCCGTCCAGCACGACGTGATCGCCGAACCGTTTGGACAGGCTGCGGGCGGCGATCACGGCCGGCTCCGGCGGAGGCGCGGCAGCGAATCCACCACCACCGGCTGGGGACTCAAGAGCGGCAACACTCGGCTCACCGCATTGATGGCCGTGACCGCGAGGCCGGCGTTGAACAACTGCAGACCGGCGTGCTTGGCCAGGAGGTCGTCGGATAGGCGGTCGTGCACGAACGGCGTGTTCCCGAACCCGTCGCCATCCGGGTCGAAGCCGGCATACTCCGACCAGTAGTTCCCCGCCCAGGTGTTCGCCAGCGCCGTGCCGCCGCCCGAGACGCTCACCGGCAGCACGTTGTCCACGAACTGGTTATCGCGAAACCGGTTGTCGTGGACCGACGGCAAGAGGCTCACGCCCACGTCGTTGTAGGCCACCACGTTGTTCCGAAACTCGTTGGTGGCGTCCACGCGGTGGGGCGAGTTGTCCAGGAAGAGTCCGATCGCGTTTTTCACGATGACGTTCTCGTCCGCCACGATGCGGTCCGACCCCTTGAGCGCGAGGCCCATTCCCCGGGGCCCGCGCGCGTTGGCGAAGAGATTGCGCCGAAACGCGATGTCGTCGGAATACATCACGATCGCGCCCACGTCGTTGTCGAAGAACTGATTATCGGTGAACCGGTTGGAGGCGCTGTTCATGTAGTGCAGGCCGTAGCGGCCTTCGGAAACCACGTTACCGCGCACCTCGGTCCCGTTGGAGAACCAGATCACCACGTCGCGGGTTCGCCGTACCTGATTGTCCTCGATCACGCCGTCGTGACTGTACCACAGGTGGATGCCGTCGCCCCGGCGGGAGGGCGGGAGGTCTCGCCCCGTGATCACGTTCCGGCGGATCACCGGAGCGCGGCTGTGCTTGAGGTAGACGCCGAACAGCACGTCCTCCAGGCGGTTGCCTTCGATCACGATCTGGTCCGCCCCCTCCGCCAGGATCCCCGCGTCCTCGCGGGCCTGGTCGGTGCCCGACTCCCGGATCACGAAGCCGCTGATGATGGCGGGCGCCCGTAGCGTGACCACCGTGCCCGTGCCGTCCCCGGTGAGCACGGCGCCCGAGTCGCCCAGCAAGACCACCGGCCGCACGATCGTGAGGTGCTCGTGGTAGACCCCGGCGGTGACTCGGACGGTATCGCCGGCGCGGGCGGCCGCCAGGGCATCGGCGACGCGAGCGTACGGACCGGGACCGACGACGAGTTGTGCGGCCTGGAGGGCGGCGACCGCAGCGAGGAGGATCATGCCGCTGCCGCCGCCCTCCCGGCCCGCCGCCACTCGAAGTAGGCGATCACCGGCCCGATCACCCCGGCCAGGCCCATCAGGATCGCGCCGACCGCCGGCCAGCTGGTCACCGTGAATTGCCCCACGTGCGTGGTCCCGAGCAAGGAGGCACTGAACGGCTCGATCCGGAGCGGCGCGTCGGGCGAGAGGTTGTGCCCGTACTGGTGCAGCCAGTGCTGCATGGTGTACAGCATCACCGCCCCGAACAGGGCGAAGTCCATCCAGCCGATCACGGCCAGCGACATGCTGCCGATGAGCGCGGTGAGCAGGGCGAACCCGAAGAACCGGAGGATGAAAAACGGGATGAAACGAAACTCCGGGAACTCGTCGGGGGCGATCTCCTGCATCCCGATGTAGTGATTCAGCAGGTTCACCTCTCGGAGATCGCCCCCCACGGTGTTGGGGTAGATCGTGAGCGCGAGCCCTTGCGGGTACTGGGGAGCCTGAAGCCCGATGTTCCAGGTGGGCAGGACGATGCAGGGCACGATCGCCAGGGTCGCCACCAGCATCAGCATGCGGCTCCTGATCGAGAGCTGGCCTTGAAAGAAGCGGGTCACCCGCGCCGCGAAGGGCTCCATGATCCCGCTCAGTTCCCCCGGGGCTCCACCAGCAGGTAGCCGGCCATCTCCAGGTGCAGCGCCGAGCAGAACTCGGTGCAGTAGTACGGGAACACGCCGGGCGTGTCCGCCACGAAGCTCACCGTCGAGGATTCACCCGGCTCGACGCTCACGTTGATGTTGTACTTGGCGATGGCGAACCCGTGGGTGGCGTCGTGCGCCTGCTCCAGGCTGGTGATGTGGATGATCACCCGATCGCCCTGGCGCACGCGGATGTGTTCGGGCGTGAAGTGGCTCCGCACCGCCGTCATGTAGACGTGCACTTCGTTCCCGCGCCGCTCGATCCGCTCTTTGCCCCCAACGGCGGCGTCGCGGGCCGGACCCATGGAGCCCGGGTCCCAGCCGATCTGCGGATAAACGGTGAGCGGCTTGAGCTTGTCGGCCTTGATGATCTGGGCGTAGTGGGGCTCGCCCAGGCCGATCGGCATGTCGGAGAGGTGCTGCATCTTCGAGCCGCTGATGTCCACCAGCTGGAAGTTCTGCGGCAGGAGCGGACCCACGGCGTTGAAGCGGTCCAGCGACCACTTGTCCATGACGACCAGGTACCTGCCGTCCGGCGACTTGGTGTCGCCCTCGGCCGCGGCGATGTGCCCCACGTTGTAGTGCGCCGGCACTTCATCCAGCACCTGGAGCGGGGTGACGCTCCATTTCACCACTTTGGTGTCCAGGAAGATGCTGGTGTAGGCGTTGCCGTCCGCGTCGAACTGGGTGTGCAGCGGACCCAGCCCTAACTCGAGCTGGCCATCCAGCACCGCCTGGAAGTTGAGGATGGGAACGCCGAACGCGTCGGTGCCACTGAACGTCTGGTTGGCGATGGCCTGCTGAATCTTCTCGAACGAGTACACCGTGACGTGGGGGTCGAGTTTCCCGCCCACCACGATCCGGGAGCCGTCCGGGGTCACGTCCGCGCCGTGCGGACTCTTGGGCTCCGGTGTCAAGAAGAGCAGTCCCTCGTCCACGGCGGTCTTGAGCGGGATGACCTTCTGGCCCCGCGCCATCCGGGTCTTGCCGGGCTGGGCCGCTACCTGGGCGCCCTTCTGCCAGTTGAGGATGTGCAGGTAGTCCATGTCGTTCCGCGAGACGCCGGCCTCGAACGGCGGCTGCTTGTTCTCGATTCCGCCGGTCGCCATCTCGCTGTTGAACGAGTTGATGAACGCCCATCCCGCCGACGGTCCTTTGCCGGCGTCCGCCAGGTCCTGCCAGTACGGCGGCAGCTCGATCGAGAACGACTGCGCGGGATCGATCCGGCCCTTCTGGCGGTCGAACTTCCAGAACGTGACCAGCCCGCGGTACTCCTGCTGGTACTGGGAGATGTCGGCGTAGTCCCGCCACAGCGGGGCGGCGTACTGCGACGACTCGATCACGTATTCCGTGTTCGGGGTGACGAACGCGGCGCCGTGGTCGGTTCCCATGTTCGGGTTGGCCACGATCTGCTTGGTCTCGAAGTCGCGGAGATCGATGACCGCCAGCCGAGGATTCGCCTTGTCGCCGATGAACAAGAATTGGCCGTCGTAGTCCGCATCCGTCTCCGACAGCGCCGGGTGGTGGGTGTCGCCCCACGAGATGTCGTGGTTCGCCATCCGGGCGGAGCGCATCAGCGCCTTGTGCTCGTCCGAACCGGTGGCGTAGCCCTGCCACGGCTCCGGCGTGAACGCGGCGATCACCTTGAGCAGCCGCATGGAGGGGACCCCGATCACCAGTACCTGTCCGGAGTGCCCGCCCGAGCTGAACATGACGTACTCGTCGAACTTGCCGGAGGGCTGGTAGGTCTTGACCGCGGCCACGATGTCGGCGTCGGTGAGCCCGCGCTCGCGGGCGATACCGCCGATGTCGGCCGTGGGCCCTCGCCCGGCGCAGGACTGCATGCCGGCCGCCACGGTCACCGCCAGCACCGCGGCCGAGGTCAGGAACAGGACGTGTCGCTTGGATGGCATGACGGGATCTCCTTGGTGACTCAGTTTTTCTCGTGACGCAGGTATTCCCACAGGGCGCGAGCCTCGTCGCGCGTGACCCCCATGCCCAGCATGGGCGTCAGGTACTCGGCGAGCAGCTGTTTGGCGATCGGGTCCACCTTGAGCATGGAATCGGGATTCATCACCCAGGGCACGAACCAATCGTAGGCCCGGCGCTCGGTGATGCCCTTGAGATCGGGACCGGTGAGCCGCCCGCCGCCCAGGGCGTGGCAGCCGAGGCAGCCCTTCCCCTGGTAGATCTGCTCGCCGCGCTCGGCGAGGGCCTCATCCACTGGCCCGGTTGGAGCTGGGAGCGACGCCGCAAGGGCCGCAGGGGCCGCGCCGGCCGCAGGCGTCGCAGCGGGTTCCTGGCGTTCGCCTTTACTGGGTTCACCGCCGCAGGCCGCCAGGACCCCCGCGATGAGCAGGACCACGGAAGTGAATGTGGACTTTCTCATATGCATGTCAGGTTTTCGGCGATCAACAAGCAAACACCCCGGCGTTGAACCGGCGGTGAGAGGAGGTGCAAGAAACCTTTAGCCGCTCAGAAGAACAAGTATGACTGGAGTTTGAGGCCCCACTCCGTGGCGCCCTGTTGCGGGCGCCAGAGGTCGAGGTTTGCGGCCAGCTTGTTGCGCCCGCTGATGTACCAGACCAGGCCGGGGGTCAGCAGCAGGCCGCCATCACGCGGCGTGGCCGTGCTGGGATCCCCCCAGCTCACCCGGATCAGCGGCTCTAAGGCCTCTGCGTATGGGCTCGGCGGAAGCGGGAACTTGTACGTCACGATCGCCTGGCCCGTGACGAAGGTGGTGGGATTCCCCGCCACCGGATTGCGCCAGTTGTCGCCGGCCACCAGGCCCGCCTGCAGGTGGAATCCGCGGAAGAAATTGCCGATCTCCAGATCGCCGCCGAAGGCGGGCGCGTATGCGTTGGTTCCGGTGGAGGCCCTCACGTAGTCGTGCACCGCCAGGTTGGCCGCGACGCGCACGTCGGCCGCGGGGGTCAGGACCAGGCGGCCCGTATATGACTTCGTCCCGTTCTCGTCCGCCAGGTTCGAGCCCGTGCCGTTCATGACCGATACCGCGTAGCTCACGCGTCCGGTGCGGTCCTTCCCCCCGAGGATGACCCCGATGTCCGGCGCGGCCCACTCGAGCTCCTCCATGAAGCGCCCGAACGAGCAGATGCCGCCCACGCCGGCGCAGGTATCCACCCCGCGGATGTCGCCGGTGCGCTCGATGGCCAGGATGTCCAGCGAGCTGGTCAGCATGAACAGGTCGAAGGGCCGCTTGTATTGCCCGATCATGGCGTACAAAACAGGTCCGAAATCCAGCCGCGCGTACGCCACCCGCAGCGACGTCCGGCCGCCGCCGTACTCCGGCTGGACAAAACCACTCAGGAACTGGTTGACCTTGATCAGCGCGTCCACCCGGGCGCGCCGAATCAGGAACTCCGAGCCCGATTCGCCGGAGACCGAGGTGGTATTGAACTGGGTGTGCAGCCTGCCGCCCACGGTGACCGTGGGCTGCCCGGCGAGCGGTGCCGCGCAACTCATGAGACCGAGCACGGTTGCTAGGCGACCTGCGAGGCGGATACGCATGGGCGTCTTGGGCTCCTGACCAGGTGGTTGAGAAAGAGCCGGGCGGAATGCGGAATGTAAGAAGCCGGGCGGAATGTAAGTGGGGGGTGCATCGCGCCGGCAATCCCCGCGCCGCTCCCGTCCGGCGGCGGCCTAACACCGGAGCCGGCTCGTCGTCTACCGGTCACCGATGGCTCGAATCGAGACGATGACTCGAATCGAGACGATGACTAAAATTGAAACGGTAACTCGTGGACGGTAACTCGTGGAGGGTTTATGACGAGGAAGTGGACGATACCCCTGGCGCTGGCGCTGCTGGCGGGACCGATCGGGGCGCAGCAGGTCCCACCGCCCGCCCCCGCGCAGCCGCCGGGGCCGATGGGCATCGGGCCCCGCATGCGGGGCATGCTGGGTCCCGGGCTTCGGGTGGGCGCCTTTGCGCCGCAGAACCTGGTGAATCGCCGGGAGGCCCTGGGGCTTACGCCGGAGCAGGTGTCGCGTCTGGAGGCGCTGGCGCAGGAGGCCAAGCAGGCGACCGACAAGGCACAGGCTGACGCCAAGACGCAGTGGGACCAGCTCGCGGAGCTGTGGAAGCAACCCACCCCGGACGTGAACCAGGTCCGGACCCGAGCTCAGGCGGCGATGCAGGCAATCGAAGGGGCGCGGGTGGCGCACCTGGTCGCCGCGGCGCAGGCCAAGGCGGTGCTGACGGTCGAGCAGCGCGGCCGCGTGGCCGGCTGGGCGGACGCCGGCCGTATGCGTATGCGGTGGGGGTTCGATCGGCCGGGGCGCATGTGGCGGATGCCGATGCGCGGGCCGATGCGGATGCGACGCTGGCGCTGAAATGTGGGGCGTGAGACGTGAGAAGCGAGACGGGTCCTCAGCCGCCGCCTCTCACGTCTTGCGTTCTACTTCTTCGGTGGGTGGCTCAGGCTCCACACATACGCCGCGACCGCTTTGACCTGGGCGTCCGTGATGGTGGTCCCGCCTTTGGGCGGCATCACCACGCCGGTCGTGGACTTGTCGGCGGTCACGCCGGTCATGATTTGCTTGACGATGTCGTCGTAGCTGCCTTTGCTGTGGAGCCACTTGGCGTCGGTCAAGTCGCCTCCCAGGTTGGGGAGGCCCTTGCCGTCCGGGCCATGGCATGCCGAGCACAGGCCCGCGCCCTTGAACAGGGTTTCGCCTTCCTTGACCATCTGCGCAGTGACGCCCGGCGGCAGCGCCCCGGGAGCCTGTTGCGCGCGCGCCGCACCCGCCAGCGCCATGAGCGCGACCACCGTTCCACCCGCGACCCGAACGACCATGCGTGACCCCTTTCGTTAGAATGCCGTGGTGAGTCCTACGGTCCACACCGTGGACCTAAGCTGCCGGTCCCACGTTCCCTCGGTAAAGATGCGGAAGTTGCGCCGTACAAGGTACCCCACTCCCCCGGTCACGGTTTCGTAGCGGGTCACGTTGGCCGGACCGCCCAGCCGCACATTCAGGAGGGGGCGATCCGCCTCGACGCGGTTGTACAGGCCTACCGCGTACCAGCGGGCGCCGCTCGGTCGCAGGATGAGCTCGCCGAAGCCCCCCTTGGTGTTCACCCGGGCCTCGTTCAACGCGAGCGTCGGATGATCGTCCGTACGGTAGAGGAACTGGCCGTTGAATTCCAGGGGCCCGACCGAGACGGTGGCATCGCCTCCGTACATGCGGATCGCGTTGGACACCAGGGGACCGCCGCCCGCCGTCCCTTGCTGGGTGCCGTAGTACCCCAACGCCCCCAGCCGCAGGCCCGGAACGACGTCGCGAGTGAGGTGAGCCATGAAGTTCTTGTTCGGGTCGTCGTCCAGGCGCCGGTTGGCACCGGCGGGCTCGCGACCGTTGCCGTTGACCACTTGGGCGGTGAGCGTAAAACCGGCGACATCGGCGCTGAGCACGATACCCCGGTCATACGTGAAGTCCGCTGGCTGATTCCCGATCCGGGCGCGGTAGATGGCGTAGTCCTGGTACTCCAGCCGTAATTCGCGCTTGAAGAGCGGGTCGGAGACCTGGAACTGGCCCACGGCCAGGTCCACGGGCAAACCCGCGACGTCGTTCAGATACACGAAGGCGTCTTCGATCCCGCCCACTTCGCCGCGCTCAAACAAGAAGAAGTAGAAGTAGTAGGAAATGCCTCCAGCGATGGGGCCGCCGGACAGGACCTTCATGTTGTACGGCAACTGGAGATCGGTCGCCGCGTTGCCGTTGGCGTAGGCCTGGGCGTAGGCGTCAATCCGGACAGCGAGAGGCAGGTCCCGCCCCAACAGGAGCAGGGGATCGCCGGTATTCACCGTGTCACGCGGCGGTTCGCCCGCGGCGAAGCGAAAGCCGTTCGTGCCGAATTGCTCGCCGAACGCGGTGAGGGCGGGGATCGGGTTGTGGCACAAGGTGCAGCTCACGCGGTGGCGGCGCGCAAAGGCCGGGATGGCGCGGGCGGATTGTGCGGCACCCACGGCCAGGAACAGCGCGCCGGCGAGGGCCACCAGAGTTGGCCGATGCATCACGGTGCTCATCTCCAGTCCAGGTGGTTTTTCGGAGGGCTGTCAGCTATCGGCAATCAGCTGTCGCCCTTCGGGTATGCGGATCGCAGTCCGCTGGCAGCCGACAGCTGATTGCTGATAGCTCTGCCGTCAGCCGCGCGGCGAGGGAATGTGCCGCCGAGAGGTGTCGATCCGGAAGAGGCGCCAGACGGGACAGACGTGCGTCAGTGCGGTACCCGCCAGGACCAGTGCCACGAGGGCCCCGGCCAACGCGATCACGGGTGATTCGTTGAACAGGATCGCCACGGCGAAGCAGACCAGGGCGAGCACCCACCGGACCCTGGCGTCGGTGGCCCCGACGTTTGCGCTCATCGGTGCCTCGCTTGCTGCAGGTTCGGTGCGCAAGCTGGCTCACGCAGGATGAAGTTGGAGCGAACGAACCGTGAAGCTGGGCTCAGCCGGAGGCGCGGTCGGAGGGGAGCAGGACCGTGACCTCGAGGCCGCCGCTCGGCAGGTTGGCGGCGCGGATGGAGCCGCGGTGCGCCTGGGCGATGGCCGCGGCGACCGTGAGCCCCAGGCCCGGCCCCGCGGTGCGCGAGCGCGCCGGGTCGGCGCGGTAGAACCGCTCGAAGAGGTGCGGGAGGACTTCTTCGGCGATTCCGGGGCCGTTGTCCCGCACGGCCACCGAGACGCTGGCCCCGTTGCCTCCCACCTCCGCTTCGACTCGGGTCTCCGGTGGGGTGTGGCGCACGGCGTTATCCAGCAGTTGGTCGAGCAGCACGCTGATCATCTCCGGATCGGCCCAGGCGATGACCCGGCCCGCTCCCGGACCCCGGAACTTGAGCGCGCGGCCCCCGGCGCGGGGGTGAACCCGCTGCACCGCCGATGCCGCCAACGTGGCCAGGTCCACCGGTTCCGGGTGCGGCGCCAGCTCGCCGGCCTCGATGCGGGCCAACAGGATGAGCGCCTCGTTGATGGCGCTCAGGTGGTCCACGCCCTCCAGGATGCTGGTCAGCGTGCCGCGATACTGTTCCGGGGTGCGCTGGCCGCGCAACGCGATCTCGATTTCCCCGCGCACGGCGGTGATCGGGGTGCGGAGATCGTGCGCCACGTCCGCGATGATCCGGCGCTGCGTCTGGTAGGCTCCCTCCAGCCGCTCCAGGGTGGAGTTCAACACCCTCACCAGCCCCTGAAACTCGGCCACGTCGGCGTGGGCCGTGATCCGCTGCCCCGGCACGCCCGGCTCGATGGCCTCGGCCTGCTCGGTGATCTCTGTCACCGGCTGCACTGCGGAACCGGCCAGCCAGACGGCGCCGAACGCCGTCGCGATGGTGCCCAGCAGCACGGTCCCCAGCAGCAAGAACAACAGCTCGCGGTTCTCCTGAGCCAGCGGGTGCAACGAGGCCGCCACCTGCACCACGCTCATGCCGGGCGGACTGTTGGGGGGCGCCGGCGCATAGACGCTGCGCACCCGCTCCTCACCCCAGGAACTGGTGGCCCACGCCATGCCGCCCTCGCGGGCGATGGCGAAACTGGCCGAGTCCATGGGCAGATCGCCCGCCAGCGCGGTGTTCATGTCGAGCACGTTGCCTCGGGCGTCGCGGACCACCACGAACCGGTTGAGCTCGCGCACGAACTTGCCGAAGTCGGCCGGGCCGGTGTGGGCGGGAAGCGTGCTCCCGGTGGCCAGAAGGTCGCGCTCCAGGTTAAGCGCGCTTCGCAGCCCGTTGTCGAGTCCCCGGCGCAGCGTGCGCTGCGCGCCCAGGAACGCCCAGAGCGCGATCAGAAGCAGGGCCGCGAAGATGGTCAGCGAGAACCGCACCGCGAGGGTGCGGCGCAACGAATAGATCAAGCTTCCACGGCCTCAGCACTCTTGAGGCAGAACCCCACGCCCCGCACCGTCTGGATCAGTCCGTCGCAGCCAGCCTCCCGCAGCTTGCGCCGGAGGTTGCCGACGTGGACGTCCACCACGTTGCTTTCCGGGTCGAAGTGCATGTCCCAGACCTTCTCCAGCAATTCGGTGCGCCGGATCACCTCTTCCGGGTGCAGCATGAAGTGCTCCAGCAGCTGGAACTCGCGCGGGGTGAGGTCCAGCACGTTGCCCGAGGCGCGCGCTTTGTGGCGCAGGCGGTCCAGCTCCAGCGCGCCGTACGTCAACCGGTCCAGGCGCGCCGCCCCGCCCCGGCGGGTCAGGGCCCGCAGCCGGGCCAGCAGCTCGTCGAACTTGAACGGCTTGCTGAGGTAATCGTCCGCGCCGGCGTCGAGCCCGCGGACCACGTCTTCCGTGGAATCGCGCGCCGTGAGCATGAGAATGGGCGTGCGCCGCCCCTCGCGCCGGAGCTCGGCCGCCACCTGTAAGCCGTTCTTCTTGGGAAGCATGAGATCCAGGAGGATGGCGTCATAGTCGTTCACGTGCGCCAGGGTGGTGGCTTCGTCGCCGTCCTTGGCGACATCCACCGCGTAGCCCTCTTCCCTTAAGCCCTGCTCGATAAAGCCGGCGACCTTCCGGTCGTCTTCCACTACCAGGATTTTCATGGGGCGAACCTTGCGTCGGTCTTCACGGGGCGAACCGTACCCCGGCCCTTCTGAGACCGAGTATAAAGGAAGGTGAAGGCTTCTTCATGGTCAGCTCAGGAATCGGGCGATTTCCAGGATGAACCGGGCGCCCGCGCCGGGCTGGCTCTCGAGACGCAGGTCACCGCCCAGCAACCGGGCTAACTGCCGGGAAAGGGTGAGCCCGAGGCCGCTGCCGCGTTCATTCTCCGACCCTGCTCGCATGAAGGCGTCGAAGACCACCGCCTGCTGCTCGGGGGTCAGGCCCTCGCCGCAGTCCACGACGTCGATGCGAACCCGGGCTTCGGAGTCCCGGAGATCGACCGTGACGGTCTCGCCTTCCGGGCTGTGCCGAACCGCGTTGGTGAGCAGGTTGATGATGATCTGCCGCAGCCGCATCGGGTCGGTCCGGCAGGTAACCGCGCCGTCTTCCGGGCCGGTCTCGAAGCGGACGCCGCGGGCCTGGGCGGCGGGGAGCACGGCCCGGATCGCTTCGCTCACGATGTGGCGCGCATCCGTCTCTCGCACGATCGGCTGGAGGCGCGACGCATCCAGGCGGCTCAAATCGAGCAAGTCGTTGAGCAAGGTGAGAGTGCGCTCCGCCGACTCGTATACCTCGACCGCGGCGCGCGGCAGGCCGGCCGTGCCGCGGCGGATCAGCAGGTCGGCCCATCCGTAGACCGCGGTCAACGCGTTCCGCAGCTCGTGATTGATCATGGCGTAGAAGCGGTCCCGCGACTTCTGCATCGCCTGGACTTCTCCCAGCAGTCGCCGCGCTTCCTCGTTGAGCCGCGCGTTCTCCACGGCGCCGGCGGCCTGCGCCGCCAGCGTCACCGCGATCGCCTCGTCCTCGCCCGTGAACTGGGCGCCGCCGACCTTATCGGCGAGGTACAGGTTGCCGATGGGCCCGCGTCGCCCGAGGACCGGTACTCCCAGAAACGACCGCATGCGCGGGTGATTGGGCGGGAAGCCATAGCTCCTCGGGTGCTGCGTGACGTCCGCCAGGCGGAGGGGCTTAGGGTCGGTAATCAGGAGTCCCAGGACGCCCCGGCCTTGAGGCGGGGGGCCGATCCGCGTTTGTTCCTCCGGGGTCAGGCCGCTGGCCACGAAGGTGCTGAGGCCGGTGCCCTCGGCATTGAGAATGCCCAGCGCGGCGTACCGGGCGCCGATCACCTCGCGCGCGGAGTCCGTCACGGCCTGGAGCACGGGCCGCAGTTCCCGCTCGGCGTTGATCCGAATCCCGGCTTGGACCAGGCGCTCCAGGCGCTGCTGCAGATGCTCGGGCCTATTCCCTTGCTCGACCATCGGCTCGGCGGTTGCGAGAGTGGAGGTGTAACGTAGTCTGCTCTTGGCGCCACCCGCCAGGGCGGCGTCGCCCTGAGCGCCGGCCGCCAGGGGCTGGGAAGCGGGTAGGCGCGCCCCGTTGTCTAAGCCATTCATCAGTCGCTTCTCAGGAGCCGTTTCGGGGGGCCGGGGCAGATTGGCCATGGGGGCGGACCCTGGAGGACGTATGGACGCCCACTGGAACCCGGTGGTGGTCGGTCTGGATGCGACCCCGGGTGCCGCGGCTGCGGCCCGGGTGGCGTGGGAGATCGCCCGCACCGCCGAAACCACGTGTTATCCGGTCCACGCCATCCGCGACCAGGCGGCCGAGGTCGCCGCGTTCCAGTTGCCCATGGACCTCGCGCCGATGAACCGGGTCCTGGCGGAGCTGGCCCAGAGCGAGCTGAAACAGGCGTTCGGCGACGAGGTGCCGGCGCGCTTGCTGGAGCGTTTGGAGATCCGGCCGGGCCGCCCCGCGGTGGTCCTCACCGCCGTGGCGGCCGTCCGCGACGCCGAATTGATCGTGGTGGGTGGCAAACATCGGGGCACGCTGGGCCGCTGGCTTGCCGGGAGCACGGCGCATGATCTTCTGCGATTGGGAGGACACCCGGTGCTGGTGACCGGGCCGGGCGCCCGGCTGCCGCGCCGAGTACTGGCGGCGGTGGACCTCTCGGAGGTCGCGAAGGCGACGGTGGAGGTGGCGCAGCGGTTCGCCGCGTTATTCCAGGCCGACCTGTTGGTGCTGCATGTGGTGGAGGTGGCGGCGCTGGTCCCTGGTGCCGTGGTGCTGCCGGGCGCGCTGCTCGACGACGAGCTCCTGCTGAAACGCTCGGAGCAATGGTTCGACACGACGGTGTGGCCCCTGGTTCACTACCCCAAGGCCGATCGGCGGGTCGTGCGGGGGCAGGTGACGCCGGTGATTCGGGCCCAGGCCGCCAAATGGGGAGCCGACATCGTGGTCCTGGGCTCGCACGGAAAGAACTGGGTGGATCGGCTGCTCCTGGGGAGTACCACCGAGCGACTGATCGCGGATCTTCCGGCCTCGCTGCTGGTGGCGCCCGCCGCGGGGGCCTCACGCGAGGGACAGCAGTCCCAACTCTCGGGGGCGGGCGGTAAAGGCGGGAAAACAGATGGGTGAGGGGTCCCCCTTTACCCCTCACCCCTTACGCAGTCAGTGTCCCGTGGTTCAACATCCCGCCGAGGAAACTCACCGTCCCCGTGGATCCGACGCTCGCCGTCCTCACGTACTCCGGACTCGCGCTGCTCAGTGCGGGTTTGGGGGCGATTCCCGTAGCGTTGCGTCAGCGATTGCCCCAGTCCTGGCTCGGGTGGGCCAACGCGGTGGCGGCTGGGCTGATGCTGGGCGTCGCGTACATCCTGATGGCGGCGGGCCTCCCTCACACGCCCGCCGTCGGCGCCGCGGGCGCCGTGCTGGGCATCGGGTTCCTCTATTGGACGCATGGCGTGTCGGGGACCCAGGAGCTCGACCTGGATCGCCTGGGCGACACGGCGCCGGACTACGGCTACCAGCTCCTCCTGGTTAACACCGTGCACGCGGCGCCCGAAGGGATCGCGATCGGCGTCGCCATGACAGTGAGTCCCTGGCTCGGGGCCTTCACGGCGCTGGCGATCGCGGTGCACAATGTCCCGGAAGCGGCGGTGCTGGCCGCCGTGCTCCGGAGCCGGGGCCTGACGCTGGCCCAGGCGGCCGGTGCCGCGACGGCGACGCGGGTCAGTCACGTCCTGTTCGCCGTCACCACGTTCGCCGTGGCCTCCGCCGCGCCCGCCCTGGTTCCGTGGGCCCTGGGCGTCGCCGTGGGGGCGCTGCTCTACCTGGTCATGGCGGAACTGCTCCCGCACTGCTATCGGCAGGCTGGCCACACCAGCATCGCCTTGGTGGCGATCCTGGCGATGGGCATGGTAGTGCTACTGGCCGCGGGAGCACCCTAGCGTGTCGGACCCGACGCGCGTCTTCCTGTACGCTTCGCTCACGGCGCTGGCCACGGGACTCGGTGCCGTTCCGTTCGCCTTCGTGCGCGGGATCTCGTCGGCCGTGGTGGCCTGGACCAACGCGATCGCGTCCGGGCTGATGCTGGGCGCCAGCTTTGGCCTGGTCGCCGAGGGCACGCAGTACGGCGCCTGGGAGACGGTGGCCGGTGCCACGGTGGGGGTGGGGTTTATCCTGTTCACCCAACGCTGGTTGGCGGGCTCCAAGCTGCCGTTTGCGCGCACCCGCGGCCCCGGTGCCCAGCGCATGCTGCTGATGGTGATCGTGATGACCGTCCATTCCTTCGCGGAGGGGGTGGCGGTAGGCGTCTCCTTCGGCGGCGGCATGGCGCTGGCCGCCGCGATCACGATCGCCATCGCGGTGCACAACATTCCGGAGGGGCTGGCGATCAGCGCGGTGCTCCGGCCGCGCGGGGCCCGCCTCGCGGCCTGCGTGGGTTGGAGCGTTTTCTCGTCCGTGCCGCAGCCCGTGATGGCGGTGCCGGCGTTTCTGTTGGTGGAGGCGGTGCGGCCGGCGCTGCCCTACGGCATCGGCTTCGCCGCGGGCGCGATGGTGTTCATGGTGCTGGTCGAGCTCCTGCCGGAGGCGTTCAATCGGGCGCGCCGGGCACCGGTGGCGCTGATCGTCTGCCTGACGCTGGTCGCCATGGCGGTGTTTCAGCAGTACCTGTAGGGCGGGGAGACAACTGGGTAAGGGGTGAGGGATAAGGGGTACCCCTCACCCCTCACGCATTCGTAGTCCCGCCTCTCAGAACGGCCTGATCCCCGGGGAGCCGAACGTCGGCATCCGGAGGTGGTCCACCAGGGGATAGGCGTACGCGATCGCCACCAGCACGATCGCCGCCAGCACCCAGAGTCCCAGGCGGTCGAACAGGATCCGCCTGGCGGGCTGCCCCTCCAGCGGCTCGGCGAATTGCACTGCGGTGTCCGCCGTGGGCCGGCCTGCCAGCACCGTCCCCAGCATCACCAGCAGGAAGAACGCCGCGCTGATGAACAGGAACAGCCCGCCCAGCGCGGACAGCCCGGTCAAGCCGCTCCACGTCTCGGCAATGGCGCTCCCCTGATAGCTGGGATCGTAGATCCGGCGCGGCATCCCCATGAGCCCCGTGACGTGGTTCGCGATGGAAAACAGCAGCATGCCCACGAACCACAAGTACGGCTGGACCTTGGCGAGCAGCGTGAGTTCCAGCTCCCTCCCCACCAGTTTGGGCACCAACCAGTACGCGGTGCCCATGAACGTGAGCGCCACGGCGCTGCCCACGGTGAGGTGGAAGTGGCCCTGGATCCAGGCGGTGTTGTGGACCATCGAGTTCATGCCGTAGGAGGCGTTGATGGCCCCGCCGAAGCCTCCCACGGCGAACAGCAGCATGCTGAGCACCACGGAGGCCACCAGCGGGTCACCCCAGGGGAGCTTGCCCAGCCAGTCGAACAGGCCCCTGGCGCCGCGGCTGCGGCCCGCGATCTCGAGCGACGCCGTCACGGTGAACGCGGTCACGAAGCTGGGGAACAGGATGCCCAGCGTATTGAACGTGTGCAACAGCTTCCAGCCGGAGGAGATGCCGGGGTCCATGAACTGGTGATGGAAGCCCACCGGCGTGGACAGCAGGATGAACAGCGCGAACGCCATGCGCCCCAGAGGGTCGCTGAACAGCTTCCCGCCGGAGAGCTTGGGGAGCACCGTGTACCACACGACGTACGCCGGGAGGAGCCAGAAGTAGACCAGGGGGTGGCCGAAGTACCAGAACAGCATGCGGGCGAGCAGCGGGTCCACCGTCCGGGTCCATCCCAGCGACCAGGGGATCAACTGGAACAGCATCTCCGCGGCCACCCCGATGGTGGCCAGCAGCCACACGATGATCGTGGCCAGGGTCCCGTAGACTGCCAGGGGAGCGGGGGCCTCCCGGTGCTCGGCGCGCCAGGCCCGATAGGTGGCGATGATCACCGCGCTCCAGATCCAGGATCCCACCACCAGCAGGGTGAGGCCGATGTAGAAGGCCGGGTGCGCCTGCATGGGCGGATAGAACGTGTACAGGACCGTCGCCTTGCCCCAGAAGATGGCCCACAGCGCGGCGAGGGTCCCGGCCAGCGCCACCCAGAACGAGGCCCAGGCGAGGCGCGGCCAGCGAAGCGGGCGTCCCAACGCGTGGGTCGTGAACGCGACGCCCAGGCCCATGATGAAGAAGGTGGTGAAGACCAGCGCCATCAGCACGCCGTGGGCGGTGACCGAGAGGTAGTAGATCTGGGGCGAGCGCCAGGGCAGCTCCAGATTGGCCCGGGAAATGGCCTGCATCAGCGCCATCCCCGCGGCCACGCCGAAGGCCGTGACCGCGAAGCCGATGTTGGCGGTGGCGAGCCGGCGCTCGGACGTCATACGCCCTCCTCGACGATGAGCTTCCCCATCATGGCGTGGTGCCCCAGCCCGCAATACTCGTGGCACACGATGAGATACTCGCCGGGCGTATCAAAGGTCGTCGTGAACTTGGCCACGTAGCCGGGGATCACCATGGTGTTGGCGTTGGTGCCCACGATCTCGAAGCCGTGCACCACGTCCGGACTGGTGAGCCGGAAGGTCACGGGCCGGCCCGCGGGGACCCGGATCTCGTTGGGCTGGAACGCGAACATCATGGCGATGGCGGTGACGGTGACGCTGCCGTCCGGGTTGGTGGTGACCCCGCGCTGCTCGAACCGCGGGTCGCTCCAGACGGTCTTGGGGTCAATGGTCTCGACGTGGCTGGGCGGGCGGGTGCCCTCGCTCACCAGGCCGTAGACGATGGTGCCGAAGAATGCGGCGCAGATCGCCCCGGCGCCCCACATCCAGAAGCGCTCGTAGAGGTCGATGTGCATGGCGGTCCTACGGGGTCACGGCCCCGCGCGGGAGGTAGAGGAAGAAGAAGAAGGCGAGCCAGCCCAGGACGAACAGGACGCCGTAGAGGCCAACGATTGCCAGGGTGCCTCGGGGATGACCCTCGAGGTTGGGGCGCTGGTCAGTCATCAGATCCTCGCGAGTGCCACGGCTCGTACAATATCGCTCTGCGAAATCACGCCGACAAGCCGCCCCTCGTCTTCCACGAACAGGCGATGCACCTCGAGGTACAGCATCTGTTGGGCGGCTTCCTTCACGTCCGTGTCCGGCGCGATCGTGATCGGACGCGGCGTCATGATCTCCTGCACGGTGGTCTGCTCGAAGAGGCGTTCGCGATCCTCGGCGCCGGCCGTTTCCGCAGCGGCGTTGAGCACGTCCGTGGTGGTGAGCACCCCCAGCACCCGTCCGCGGCCATCCACGACGGGGACGCCGGTCACGTGGGTATCGGAGAAGAGGACGATGGCGTCGGCGATGGTGGCGTCCGGCCCCACGGTTTGCAGGTTGGTCTGCATCAGCTCCGCGACGTGCATCGCTCCCCTCCGGTCAACCGGCCGGTGGGCTCGTCGCCGCCGGCCTGGCCCACCGGGCGCGGCCCGCCCGGCGCTCGCCCGGCGGCGCCGGTACCGGCACCACCAGCAGCGATGCCGGCAGCTGATCCAGCAGCCGCTCGGTGGTGCTCCCCAGCAAGAGGCGATCCACCCAGCCTTTGCCGTGCGAGCCCACCACCACCAGGTCCGCGCCCCAGGCGGCCACTTCCGCGGCGATCACGTCCGTGGCGTACCCGCGCCGCACCACGGGCTCCGCCGCAGTTCCCCCGAGCAGCGGCTCGAGGCAGCGCTCGAACTGCGCCCGGGAGTCCTGGTAGAACGCCTCTTCATTCCACAGGGCCGGCATCTCGGCGAAGACCGGCAGCGGTTCGACCGCGTGCAGTACCCGAAGCTCGGCGCCGAACAGCCGCGCCATCCGCGCCGCCGCTTCGAACGTCGGCCCCACCGCATAGGACAGATCGGCGGAGATCAGGATCCGGCGCATCGCCTCCACCGTCTCCCCCGTCACCAGCAACGGGATGTCGGTGACCCGGACCACGTGGTGCGCCGTGCTGCCGCCCATCCAGCGGCCCAGGGTGGTGTGGTGTTTTCCGCCCAGGACGATGAGGCCGGCGTGGTACTCCCCCGCCGCTTCGGTGACCACGGTGGCGCCGCGCCCGGAGCGAATCTCCAGCGTGCGCAGCGCGGCCGCCGGGATCGCCCGCTCGAGCGTAGCCGACACGCCCATCCGTGCGGCTTCGATCTGCTGCTCGATCAGGAGGCTCACGTCGGAGACGAATTCGGTGGTCGCCGCCGCGCGAAACAGGGGCCGGGTGCCGTGCACGAAGTAGCACTCGGTGCCCGCGGCCTGGGCGATCTGCCAGGCGAATGCCGCAGCGGTCGCCGCCTGCGGGGACGCGTCCACGCCGGCTACGATCGGTTTCCAGATCATTGGGACCTCGTCCTCCGAGCGGCCGTCCCACCGCTCCGCGTCAACTTGGGCGGGCCTGAATAAAGGGCCGATGAAGGGGCGGTGAACGCCGGCTCAAGGCCGGTGTCGGGGGCGGTTTCATGCGTCGTTCAGCGTCTGTTCAGGCGGTGCGAGGCAAACTTCATTCGGGTCGCCATGCAGGTGGCGGCCCGCTGCGGGCAGCGCCTCTTGGGGGAGGAGGTCGGCGGATCCGACCGCCGCCGAAGTTCGTTCGGCTTCGGGCCGCGTCAGCGCCGCAGCAGGTACGCAGAAGAGGTCGGAATGACTTCCCCCCCGGCCCCCGGCGCAGCCGCACCGCGCCGGGGGCCGCGTTGTTTCGGATCACTTGAGCGAACGCTGCGGCGTTTTCCTCTTCACCGTGCGCCAGCCACACCCGGCGCGCCGGCCGCTCCGGGTGCGCCAGCCAGCCCGGCAGCTCCCGCTGGTCCGCGTGCGTGGACAGGTGGTGTGCCTTCACCTCGCCTCCTTGGACCAGCGCGGACCGGGTAGATTCTACTGGTGACCGTGGGAAGCGACCACCCGCACTTGAGCGACGCATGAAGTGGTCCTGGAGACTCGGCTCCGTCGCCGGCATCGGCATCTTCGTTCACTGGACCTTCCTGTTGCTGATCGGCTGGATCGTCCTGCTGCACCTCCGGCGGGGCGCCGACGCCGGTGCGGCCATCGCGGGCGTGGCGTTGGTGCTGGCCGTATTCGGGTGCGTGGTGCTGCACGAGCTGGGGCACGCACTGACGGCCAGGCGGTTCGGCATTCGCACCCGCGACATCACCCTGCTGCCGATCGGCGGTGTGGCCCGGCTGGAGCGGATGCCGGACGATCCGGGCCAGGAACTGTGGGTGGCACTGGCGGGACCGGCCGTCAACGTGGTGATCGCGGCGGCGCTGTTCTTCTCGCTCCAGGCCACCGCCGGCCTCTGGTCGCTCTCCGCCGCGGCGCGGGTCGGGGGCGGCCTGGTGAGCCAGCTCATGTGGGTCAACGTGGCGCTGGTGGCCTTCAACCTGCTGCCGGCGTTCCCGATGGACGGGGGCCGGGTGTTGCGGGCGCTGCTAGCGCGGCGCCTGGCATACGCGCGCGCCACGCAGATCGCCGCGACCGTGGGGCAGGGGATGGCGATCGTGTTCGGCGTCGTCGGGCTGTTCTCCAACCCCATGCTCCTGTTCATCGCGTTGTTCGTCTACCTGGGCGCGCAGGAGGAGGCCCACCACGTGCAGATGCGCTCGTTGCTGGGCGGGATTCCGGTTCGGGACGCGATGATGACCCGGTTCACCGCGCTGGAAGAGAACGACACGCTGGCCGCCGCGGTCCGCGAGCTGCTGGCGGGATCGCAGCAGGACTTCCCCGTGGTCCGGGACGACCGGGTGGTGGGGGTGCTGCCGCGGCAGGACCTGGTGCGCTCGCTGGCGGAACAGGGTCAGCAGGCCCGGGTGGGTGACGTGATGCGGAAAGACTGCGCCACCGCCGAGGACACCGAGATGCTGGACGGGGCGTTTCAGCGGATGCGGGCGGCGAATTGCGCCACCGTTCCGGTGGTTCACGGCAGCCGCCTGGTGGGGGTGCTGACGCTCGAGAATGTGGGAGAGCTGCTGATGATCAATTCGGCCTATCAATCGGCCGTGGCCCGCGGGCGGGTGCAGGACATCTTCAAACTCGAGAGCTGAGGAGGAGTGGCAGAAGCGGCAGAAGCGGCAGAAGCGGCAGAAGCGGCAGAAGCACTACTCCCGGTGCAACTCACCCCATTGCTCCAGCACCGGCGTTGAAGATGTGTGAGGGGTATAGGGTGAGGGGCTTTCGTCGTACCCCTTACCCCTGACGCGTTCTCACCCCCGCATTCCTAGGCGGTCTTACTGCGCCTCTTCAGCCACGCATCCACGCTGAAGCTGCCGCTCCCGTTGCCCCAGAACAGCAGCCAGATATAGCAGTACAGCAGCGGGACCTCGCCCCGATTGCCCCACCACCAGATCGAGTTCTCTCCAAAGCCCCAGTGGCGCCAGAAATAGACCACCGCCATCTCGCCGCACAGGACGAACGCGAGCTGCGGGGCGAACAGGCCCAGCGCCATCATGATGCCACCAAAGAACTCCAGGATGCCCGCCAGGCCCACCGGCCAGAAATTGGCGAGGAACTCGGCGGGTTGAAACAACGGCGCGGATGGCGGGCGCTCGCTGAACAGCCCGAACAGCTTGGGGCCACCATGCGTCATGAACGCGATCCCCGCAACGATGCGGAGGGCGTTGTAGGAGATCGGCTGCAGGCGTTGCATGAAAGTGCTTGGCATGACATCTCCTCAACCAAGGCGTTTCCTAGGCTACGCTATCGCGGCGGGAAGCGTTGAGGCTGGAACGGCGCCACCACGAGTAGGCGGGAACCCCGCCCCCAATCAGGATCATGCCGAGCGCGGCATTCCTGGGGTTGGACCAGACGGTGCCAACCACCGCGAACAGGGCGGCGAGCAGGAAGAAGGCAGGCACCAGCGGGTACAGGGGCATGCGGTACCCCTCGCGCTCCGGCCCGTTGGCTGCGGCCTCCGCGACCCCGTCCGGCCTTCTATATCGGTCCGCCCCTCTATAGTGGAATAGCGTGGCGCCCACCAGCCCGAAGAAGATCCAGTCTCCAAACACGACGTAGTCCAGCAGCTGTCCGTAGGTCCGCGTCGCCACGAGCAGTATGGCCCACCCCGCCTGAATCACGAGCGCGGCGGCAGGAGCGCGAAACCGGGGATGCAGGTTCGCGGCGCGGCCCACGAACACGCCATCGGCGGCCATGGTCTGGTAGACGCGCGGCGCCGCAAGGATAGCGAGGTTGAGGAACCCGAAAGTGGATGCCGCGATGCCCAGCGCGATGATGGTCCCGCCCGTTGGCCCCAGGGCGGCACGCATCACGTCGGAGGCCGGCGCAGTGCTGGTCGCGAGGCCGGCTGGGCCCAGCACCCTGAGGTAGGCGAGGTTGGCCAGCAGGTACACCACGACGACGCCGACCACGCCCAGGATGATGGCGCGGGGCAGGTCGTGGCGGGCGTGCGTGAGCTCGGCGGCTACGAAGTTGGTGCTCTGCCAGCCACCGTAGGCGAAGAGGACCGGGACGAGGGCGGCTCCGACGCCGGTGATGGGGAGGAGCAGCGCAGGAGGGGCAGAAGGGGCGGAGGAAGCAGCAGGGGCGGAAGGGGCCAAGAACAGCCCCGCGACGATGAGCGTGGCCAGGGCGCTCAGCTTGAGGATGGTGAGGAGGTTCTGGGCCACGCTGCCGGGCTTGATACCCAGGTAGTTGATGGTGGACAGCAGGGCGATGGCCGCGATGGCCAGGGGCGCGGTGGCAGCGGTGGTGAGGCCGGTGAGGCTGATGGTGTATGTGGCAAAAGTCACGGATACCGCAGCGATGCCGCCGCTGTTGATGACCAGCAACTCGGTCCATCCGTAGAGGAACGCCGGGAGCGGTCCGAAGGCGTCGCGGAGGTAGACGTAGCCGCCGCCGGCCAGCGGCTTGCGGGCTCCCAATTCGGCGAAGCACAAGGCGCCGGCCAACGCCACGGCGCCGCCCAGGACCCACACCCCCAGCACCAGCGCGGGCGTGGAGACGCGCTGGGCCACCACGGCGGGGTTGAGGAAGATCCCGGCGCCGATGATGCCCCCCATGACCAGCATGGTGGCGTCGAAGAGGGAGAGCCGTTGGGCGTAGGAGACCCGCTCGGGCATGGGCGGCGAGTATAGCTCACTGAGGCGCGCTTCGGCACCCGTGTGAGCCCGCACCGCTGCCGCGCCCTACCGCCGGACCGCCGGAGCGGCCTAGCTTACCAGCGCGCATGGCTCTCCCTAAGGTGCTGATCGTCGGCGCCGGTTTCGGCGGTCTCTCCTGCGCCCGCGCGCTGGCGGGAAAACCGGCGGACGTGCTGTTGCTGGACCGGCACAACTACCATCTGTTCACGCCCCTGCTGTACCAGGTGGCGAGCTCGCTGCTCAACCCCAGCGACATCGCCTACCCCATTCGGGCCGTGTTCCGGAGGGCGCCTAACGTTCGCGTACGCCTGGGGGAAGCGGTGGACGCGGACCTTGCCGCGCACTGGGTCGGGGTGCGGGACGCCGAGGGCGGGCCGGTGCAGCGGCTGGCGTACGACTACCTGGTACTCGCGCCGGGGAGCGACTCCAACTTCTTCGGCACCCCCGGCATCGCGAACGCGGCCCACGGCCTCAAGGATCTGCCGGAGGCCATGGAGCTCAGGAACCACGTGCTCCGGTGCTTCGAAGCGGCCGCGCGCGAGCCGGACGACGCAGCCCGCCGCCCCTGGCTCACCTTCGCGATCGTGGGCGGCGGGCCCACCGGCGTCGAGTATGCCGGTGCGTTGGTCGAACTGATCCGGTTGGTGTTGGTCAAGGACTACCCCGAGCTCGACCTGGGGAAGGTGCACCTGGTGTTGCTGGAGGCGCGGGATCAGATCCTGCCGGTGTTCCCCAAGGCCTTGGGCGATGACGCCGAGCTGCGGCTGCGGCAGCGTGGCATTGACGTGCGACGCAACACCCGGGTGGAGCGGGTGGCCGGTGACCTGATCACGCTCTCCGGCGGTGAGACGCTCCGCGGCAAGACGCTGGTGTGGGCCGCCGGGGTCAAGCCCAACGAGCTGGTCACCCGTCTCCGGCTGCCCGTGACCAAGAGTGGGCGGGTGGAAGTGGACCCGCACCTCCGGGTCGCAGGCTCGGAGCACGTATTCGCCATCGGTGACATCGCGGCGGTGCCCTACCGGGGCGGCGAGATGCCCCAGCTGTCCGCGCCGGCGATGCAGGAGGGGCGTTGCGTGGCGAGGAACATCCTGCGGGCCAGCCGGCGGGCGCCGCTGGAGGCGTTCCGGTACTTCGACAAGGGGATCATGGCGACGATCGGCCGTCATGACGCCGTGGCGCAGCTGGGCGCCGTGGGGCTCAAGGGACTGATCGGGTGGTTGGCCTGGTTGTTCGTGCACCTGTACTACATCATCGGGTTCCGCAATCGCCTGGTGGTGTTGATCGAGTGGGCGTGGGACTATTTTCGCTATGACCGGCCCATTCGGTTGATCGAGCGGGCCGCAGAGCATTCCGCGGTCAGCAGTCAGGAATCAGCGGTGCACTGACCGGAGATCATCGCGGGGAGTACGGAACGCTGAGTGCTGATGGCTGACGGCTGATTGCTGACGGCCTTGCCAAGGAGTTGCCCGTGTCCAACCTCATCCGCACCATCAGCCCCGTGGACGGCGAGACGGTGGCCCAGTACCGCGAGTGGACCCGGAAGAAGGTCGAGCGAGTGCTGCTGGCGGCGGACGCGGCTCAGCGGGAGTGGCGTCGCACCGGATTCGAGGAACGTGCGGCGTGCCTCAGGAGGGCGGCCGCCATCCTGAGGCGCCAGGCCGAGCCGTTCGCAGAGCTGATGGGCAGGGAAATGGGCAAGCCGCTGGCCCAGGGCAAGGCGGAGGTGGAGAAGTGCGCGTGGGCTTGCGAGTACTACGCGGAGCAGGGCGCGCGGTTCTTGAGCCCGGAACCGGTGGTGACCGATGCCTCGCGGAGCTTCGTGGCCTTCGAGCCCCTCGGCACGGTCCTCGCGATCATGCCCTGGAACTTCCCGTTCTGGCAGGTCTTCCGGTTCGCCGCCCCCGCGCTGATGGCGGGGAACGCGGGCGTGTTGAAACACGCCTCCAACGTGTTCGGATGTGCGCTCGCCATCGAGGAGGTCTTCCGCGGGGCCGGCTTCCCCAAGGACCTGTTTCGCACCGTGCTGGTGGGCTCCCGGCGGGTGAAGAAGATGATCCAGCACCCAGCCGTGAAGGCCGTGACGCTCACCGGCAGCACGCCTGCCGGGAAGGCGGTGGCGGCGCAGGCGGGCGCGTTGGTCAAGAAAACGGTGCTCGAGCTGGGTGGCAGTGATCCATACGTGGTGCTGGAGGACGCCGATCTCGGTCCCACCGTCGAGACCTGCGTCAACGCGCGGCTCATCAATACCGGGCAGAGCTGCATCGCCGCCAAGCGGTTCATCGTGGTGCGGCCGGTGCTGCGGGAATTCACCGACCGCTACGTGGCGCTCATGCGTCAGAAGAAGTTCGGCCGCCCGCTCGAGCCGGGGATCGATATGGGCCCCATGGCGCGCGTGGACCTGCGGGACGAGTTGCACGGTCAGGTGGAGCGCTCAGTCGCCAAGGGTGCGCGGGTGCTGCTGGGCGGCGCCGTAGTCCCGGGCGTCGGGGCGTTCTATCCCCCCACGGTGCTGGCCGGCGTGGCGCGGGGGATGCCGGCCTACGACGAAGAACTCTTTGGGCCGGTGGCGGCGATCATCGAAGCCGAGGACGAGAAGGACGCGATTCGCATCGCCAACGACACCAGCTTTGGACTCGGCGCGGCGGTGTTCACCCGCGACCTGGCCCGCGGCGAGCGGATCGCCACGGAGGAGCTAGAGGCCGGATCCTGCTTCGTCAACGCCTTCGTCAAGTCGGATCCTCGGCTGCCGTTCGGCGGGATCAAGGAGTCCGGCTACGGCCGCGAGCTGTCGAGCTTCGGGATCCGGGAGTTCGTCAACGTCAAGACCGTGTGGGTGAAGTGAGGCACCGCTGCGGGCCGGTCAGGGGCCGGGGCGATTGGCCGCGCCCGGCGCGCGCATCTGGTATTCCCGCGGCGGCTCGGCGCCCAGGAGGTGCTTCACGAAGTAGTCCCACCGCCGGCGCACCATGTACGGCTCGTTCCCGAACCCGTGTCGCCGATTGGGGAACAAGATCAGGTCGAAGTCCTTGTTGTGCCGGATCAGCTCGTTGACCACCAGCAGCGTATTGTAGAACGGTACGTTGTCGTCCAGGGTGCCGTGCGCGAGGAGCAGCTTCCCCTTGAGGTTCCCGGCCAGCAGCTGGTTCGCCTGGTTGTCGTAGTTGGTGGTGCTGTCAGTCGGGCGCTCCAATAGTCCCTGCCACTTCTCGGCCCAGTCATCCTCGTAGTTCCGGTTGTCGTGATTGCCGGCCTGGGAGACCGCCACCTTGAAGAAGTCGGGATAGCGGAGAATCGCGTCGGCCGAGGAGAATCCGCCGCCTGAGTGGCCATAGATGCCGGCGCGATCCAGGTCGATCCACGGATGCCGCGCCGCCAGCTGGCGCATGCCCGCGATCTGATCCGGCAGGCCGTTGTCGCCCATGTTGCCGTAGTAGGCGGCGTGGAACGCCTTGGAGCGCATTGGCGTCCCCATCCCGTCGATCTGGACCACCACGAATCCCAGCTCGGCCAGGGCCCGCGTGTCGCCCCGCGCGGCCGAGAAGCTGCGGCTGCCGATGCTCCCCGTCTGGGGCCCGGGATAATGGTTGTTGACGATCGGGTACTTCCGGGTGGAATCAAACGCCGTGGGCCGATACATGAGACCGTAGAGGTCGGTCCGGCCGTCGCGGGCCTTCACCGTAAACGGCGTGGGCGGAGTCCAGCCGGTGGCCAGCAGCCGCGAGATATCCGCCTTCTCCAGCGTCATCAGCGTCCGCCCCCCGAGGTCACGCAACACTGTCACCGGCGGGACCTCCGGTCGGGAGTAGCTGTCCACGAAGAACTGCCCCGAGGGCGAGAGCGTGACGTCGTGGTTGGCGTCCTCCGGTGTGAGCAGGGTCAGTCGGCTGCCGTCCAGCCGCACGCTATAGAGCTTCCGGAAATAGGGATCGCCCGGCTCGCGTCCGGCGCCGGTGAAGTATATGGTGCGGGTCTTTTCGTCGATCCGCAGCACCTGGAGGACGTTCCAGGCGCCCCGAGTGATCTGCTGTTTCAGTCCTCCCGTGGCGAGATGGTACAGGTAGAGGTGACCCCAGTCGTCGCGCTGGGAGAACCACAGGATCTCGTTGGAGGCCGGCAGCGCACGCCAGTTGACGCCGCCGAAGCCCGACTCGAAGAACGTGTCCACGGTTTCTTCCAGAATGTCCCGCACCGTCCCGCTGGCGGCGTCCGCCACGCGGAGCTGCGCCCGCCGGTGGTCGCGCGAGGTCGAAAGGAAGAACAGCTGCGCCCCGTCTGGGCTCCACTCGACGTCGGCCCAGCGGCCGCCGCAGACCACGTGATCGCACAAACTGGAGCGATGAGGGTCCGGCGGCATCTGGAGGCGCACCATGCGGCCGGCGTCCACGTCGATGATCACGCGATGGATGGTGAAGATGGCGCTGTCGCCGGGGAGCGGGTACTTCCACTGTTGCAGCACGGGGTGGCCCACTCGGGTCTCCGTCAGATACATCTCGCCCACGGCGCGCCCGTCGTGCCGGAAGGTGGCGATCCTCTTCGAGTCCGGTGACCAGAGCAGCACCGGCGTGTCGCTCTTCACCCAGCCCGCGTTGTTGGTGGCGTAGCCAAAGTCCTTGACGCCGTCCGTGGTGAGCTGGCGCTCGACGCCGGTGGCGAGATCGCGGACCCAGAGGTTGTACTCGCGAATGAAGGCGGCGCGCCTACCGTCGGGGGAGACCACGGCATTCCGGGGCCCGTCATCGCGCCGCGCCTCGCCGGCACACTGCATCCCCTGGACGTCACAGGTCCAACGGCGGCCACGCGCGTCGAAGGACATGGACCGCCCGTCGCTCGAGAACTCGACCTCGGTGAACGGCAGGCTGAACGCGCCGTAGGTAGTGTCCGCCGCGCGGGAGAGGGCCGCGGCCAGGCGTTCGTGGTCGAAGGCACGCGAGCGAATCCGTCTCGCCGGGTCCACCAGGACGAACTCGGTGCCCTGGGGGATGGGGTTGCGATACCAGAGGCGATCGCCGGCGAGCCACGACGGCCGCGCGGGGGCGCCGAAGACCAGCGGCGTCGTGTTGTAGGCCATGAACCGCTCGGCCCGGGTGTAGTCGTCCGCGGTGAGCGCGCGAGGCGCCTGAGCGAGGGCGGGCCGAACGGTCAGCGTCGCAAGCAGAAACACGCGGTAGCGCATCGGAGTGTCCGGATGTGGGACGCCGGCAATATGCCGGGTTGGCCGCGTCGCTCAAGATGCGCCGCCGCTGGCCACGGCCGCCCGCACCGCAGAGGGGTCCATTCACCTCGACGGCCGTCTGGACGACCCCGGCTGGATCCAGGCCGAGCCGATTACCGAATTCACCCAAACGGTGCCGCCCGAAGGCCGGCCGGCCACGGAGCGCACCGAGGTGCGGCGACCGCCGCTGGACTCGGCCGGGCAAGGTGTTCCGATTCGCGTTCCTGGGGAACAACTCCGGCGTGATCTACAACTTCGGGCGGGTGCGGACCGGGGCGTGGTACAACTTCAACTTCGCGGTGAAAGCGAACTACTGGCTGAGCTTCTCTCGCTCGACCAGAAAGCTACAGGTAACGCTCCCGCAGCACCTCGAGGTGATGCCGCTCGTGTCCGGCGATAATCCAGGCCAGGGCGCGGACGGTCACGGAGAAGTTGTTGGCGGTGCCTCGGCGCGGCCACGCCTCCGCCGGAAGTGAGCGGAGCAGGGCCAGCGTCGCCTCCCGCACCACGCCGTAGTCCCGCACCAGGTCCCTCAACGTGCGATCGTCGAAATGCGACGTCAGGGCCCAGGCCTTTTCGTCGAAGCCCGGGAGTGGCGCCGGATCGCCGCGCCCAATGGACAGGGCGCGGTACGAGAACACCCGCTCCGAATCCACCACGTGGCCCACCACTCCCTTGATGCTCCACTTGTCCGGCGCGTAGCGGTAGCCGGCGTTGGACTCCGGGATGCCACTCAGGAGCTTGTCCGTGTCCAGGCGTTGCCCTGCCAGAGACTCCAGGATGTCGCCGTCCGGCACCAGGCTGATGTAGTTGGCGTAGAACTGCTCGTATTCGTCCGGAGCCGGGCGACCCAGTGGACGCGTGGTCATTGGCCGGCGACTCTCCCTTCGCTTGATGGCTTGGCCGTGACAGGCATCGCGTGCTCCTGGGATGCGCCTGTCACCGCGGGTATCATACGCTTGGCGAGGGTGAGGCATCAATGGCATGCCGGGCGTGGCGTGCTTACGCGCTGCAGCCCTCCGACTGGCTGTCCGCTGCTCCCTTGCCGGCTCCGTCTCTCGCAAAGCAGGGCCTTTCTACGCGAGACACCTAAGGAGGTGTCCCCTGCAACGCCCGGAGCCTTCGCAACAAGTCGCCTACCCGCTCCATCTCGGCGCCGTAGGTAGCCCAGTCGCCGGCCCGCTGCGCCGCGATGGCGCGGTCGTAGTGCTCCGCCGCCTGGCGGATCAGGTGGGCGACACTCGCCGCTGGAGCACCCGCCGGACCCGCCGGAGCCCCGGCGGCCGCGGGCTCGAGCTGCAAGGCCCGCGCCGGTACCGCACCGCCCCCGAACAACCGCGCGAGACTCGCCTCCAGGGTCTCCTCCATCACCACCTGGCTCTGGTATGCCACGATCACCCGCTTCAGCTCGGGGATCCGCCCGCCCTCGGCCCGGAGATAGAGCGCCTGCACGAAGATCAGCGACTCCTCTATGGGGATGACCAACAGGTGCCCCCGAATCACCTGCGAGCCCCGCTGGTCCCACAGCGAGATCTGCTGCGAGATCTCGGTGTCCTGGTTGATGCGGTTGAGGATTTGGGTGGGACCGAACACCAGGCTCTGGCGCGGGAAGCGATAGACGATCAACTGCCCGTAGTGCTCGCCGTCGTTCCGGGCCACCATCCACGCCGCCAGGTTGTCTTTCCCCCGCGGCGTGAAGGGCGTCATCTCGATGTACTCCTCGCGCGGCTCGCCCGGCAACTTCATCACGATGTGTCGGAGATAGGGGTCGCCGCCCTGGCCGGGGGTGGTCTGCTCGGGAATCTGCCATTGGTCTTCCCGGTGGAAGAACACCGCCGGCTCGCTCATGTGATAGGTGGTGTAAAGCGCGGTCTGCAGCCGGAACAGGTCCTCGGGATAGCGGATGTGGGCCCGGAGATCCGCCGGGATGCTGTCCAGCGGCTGGAAGATGCCGGGGAAGATCTTGGCGTAGGTCTGGATCAGGGGATCCGTGGGTTCGACCAGATACGCCGTGATACTGCCGTCGTAGGCGTCAATCACCACTTTGACGCTGTTCCGAAGGTAATTGATGCCGCCGCCCACCGGCTGGGAATAGGGATACCGTTCGGTGGCGGTGTAGGCGTCCAGGATCCACTGGAGGCGGCCGTCCTCGCGGATCACGACGTAGGGATCGGCGTCCCACCGCAGGAAGGGCAGCGCCTTGGCGGCGCGCCCGGGAATCCGGCGGTGGTACAGCACCCGGCTGGTGTCGGTGATGTCGTTGGAGAGCAGCATCTTCAGCGACTGGAAGTTGGCGCTGAAGATCAGCCGCTTGAACAGGGAGCCGACGGGCACGCCGCCCTCGCCGCGGTACTCGCTATAGGCGTCCTCGTCGGCCGAGGGGTAGTCGAACTCGGCCTGTCCGGTCTTCACGAACACGAAGTCGCTGGACAGCTCGCCGTAGTAGATAGCCGGGCGCGTGACCACGAGCGATACGGTCGAAGTGGGCGGGAGGTCTTTCACGAACAGGACCGGCAGGCCCTCGCCGGTGATCTGATTCACCGGGCCCAGGGTGAGCCCCATGCCGTGGGTGAAGGTGAGGCGCTCGTTGATGAAGTTCTGGGTCGGCAGCAAGGCCGTGTTCAGCTCCCGCGGTGACAGCAGCACCTGACGGTATTGGCCGTCAATCCAGTAGCGGTCGTCGTCCACCGAGACGAAGTCGTAGTAGGTGCGGATCTCCTGGAGCTGGCCGAAGGTCTGGAGCAAGGGCTCGCGATCCCACAGGCGGACGTTCCGGATGGTGCCCTGGTTGGCCTGAATGTCCTGCAGCGACAGCTCGGCCTCGCCGGAGAGGTCGCGCACCGCGACGTCGTCCAGGCCCCAGGCGGCGCGGGTGGCGGCGATGTGGTATTGCAATTGCGGCGTCTCGCGTGCCAGCTCGTTGGGGAGCACGCTGAAGCGCTGCACCATGGTGGGGATGAGCGAGCCCAGGACACCGGCGATCCCCAGGTAGACGCCCAGGGTCACGGCGAGATAGAGCACCAGGCGCCGTTGCAGGGCGCCCCACACGACCGCGCCGGCGCCCAGCGCCGCCACCACGCCGGCGATCCGCAGCAGCGGGAGGCGCGCCTTCAGGTCGGCGAAGGTGGCGCCGAAGATGTGGGAGTCCCCGGCGGTGTAGGTCAAGGAAGGTATGCTCACCAGGTAGGTGCGCGCCGCGGTGAGCGCGAACAGCAGCGCGATCAGCGCGCCCAAGTGAACCTGGGCCGTGGGCTCGATGGTGGGCCGGCGCCGGAGGATCAGGTCACCCCGGAGGACGTAGAGCGGAAGCGCCAGGAACAGGCTCACGATCGCCACGCCGTTCACCAGGCCGAGCAGCAGGCTCGCTACTGGGACCGAGAAGACGTAGTACCCGAGGTCGCGGTGGAAGACGGGGTCGGTGGTCTGGAACGGGGTGCGGTCCAGGAAGCTCAGGACCGGAAGTCAGGCGGTCGAGGTCGAGGCGCCGATCACGAAGGCCAGGAACAGGGCGACGGGCAGCGACAGGCGGCGTATCAGCCGGTTCAGGTCGAGCTGGCGAGCCTCGGCCTTGTCCAGGGAGAAGACGATGGGCTTAGGGGTAAGGCCCCGTTGTGCGAACCGGAGGTTCAGGTAGACGAAGGTGAAGGCGAACAACCCCGCGCCCACGCTCAACGTGATCTTGGTGGCGAGGGTTTTCACGAAGACGGTCTCGAAGCCCACGGACTGGAACCAGTACCAGTCGGCGGCGAGTCGAACCAGGGTGGGAGAAGCCAGGGCGAGGAGCACGATGGCTCCAAGCAGCGCGATGCGAGTGGGTTTGGTCCACTGCATGGTGGGTCCTTCCCTCGGAGTCGGCGGCCGGGTTCGCTATGCGAAGATAGTCTGAAGGACGGCCTGGTGCGTCAGACACCTCAGCGACCCTCGGCGCGGCCTCCTTCAAACCCACGCCTGAAATTCGCTGGCCAGCTGGTCGGCCACGTGGCCAACGGCCAGTACATGATGTGCGCCGGAGTCAAAGGCGAGGCGAACCCCAGTAAGGCCGACTTCGAGAAGACCACCGCCAAGGCCGATCTGCTCCAGGCCCTGAAGGATTCCTTCAGCTACTGCGACGGCGCGTACCAGATCAGCGACATGAAGGCGATGGAAGAGATCACTTCCGAGCAGCGCCCGCACGCCAGGCGGCGCCGCCACGTCTCGGGGCCTACGGCTGGAGGTGCCGGTACAGGATGCGAATCAGCCGATACGCAGCCGGATAGTCCGGCGTGGTGAATCCGACCGTCGAATACCCCTGGCGCCGGATGCCGGGGATCCCCTCCGCCACTTCCGCGTAGATCGCCGTCGAGTACTCCAACTCCACGGCGACAGGCCGGCTCACGGAAGGTACCGGCGGTAACGTGGCCCGGAGAGCGCGCTCCACTCCCCGTTGAATGGCGGCCTGCGCCGAGTCCGGCGACAGCGAGCTGACCGCCCGATCCCAAATCCCGGTCTTTACCGCCACGCCCGCGACGCCCGGCACCAGGGCGCGTAGCTGTGCCACCGCCAGGCTGTCTCCGCTGATGAACGCCACGGGCACGCCGTGCCAGGCGGCGAACAGCGCGTTCATGCCGCCCTCTCCCACGGAGGTGCCGTTGATCCGCAAGTCCGCCACGATGCCGGATCCGGTGTGGGCCGCGAAGCCGCCCAGGCTCCGGGCCTTGCCGTGGAAGCCTACGAACAGCACCGCGGTGAACGAGCTGTCCAGACCCTGCATCATGCCGTAGGGCTTGAGCGAACCGCGGATGAGTGTCACGCGGGGGTCGAGCTGATCCTGCAGCAGGTTGGTATGCGAGCCGTGCGCGTCGTTCACCACCACCCGCGTGGCGCCGGCGCTGAATGCGCCGACGATGGCGGCGTTCACTTCCCGCGTCATGAACCGCGGGCCCAAGGGGTCGTCGGCGGAGCTCAAGGCCGCGACTCCTTCCATGTCGGCCGAGATGTAGACCGCGAGGCGCCGCTGTTGGGCACCCCAGGCTGCGGCCGTGTGGCACGCAAGCACCAGCGCCAACGCAAGGATCGCTCGACTCATGGTGTGCTCCTGTGACTCCACGGGGTCGGTCGCCGGGTCACGGCGTCCACGGGCCCCGACAAAGGTAGCTCGATCACCGGCGGTCTGTGCCGGGGGCGCCGATCCGGATAGCTTCGAGTCCGTGGAGGCCTGAGGATGCCGCGCTGGCAAACCATGCCCTTGTCCCTCACCATCACGGTTTACGGCGGCGTCGCCGGTCGGGACGCGCAGTCCGGCGAGATCGGCGGCAACAAGATTCTGGTCGAGACCGGAGAGAAGACCTGGTTCCTGGACTTCGGCATGGGGTTCGGACGGGCGGGCCACTTCTTCGATGAGTTCCTCCAGCCCCGGGCCGCTGTGGGTTTGCGCGACTACCTCCGCCTGGGGCTCATCCCGCCTATCGAGGGGATCTACCGGGACGATCTGGTCGCCCACGAGCCGGACCTGTGGGAGCGTTACCGCGCGCATCCCGACTATCGTCGCCTGGAGCACTTAGACGGCGTGCTCCTGAGCCATGCCCACCAGGACCACAACGGGTACGTCGGGTTCCTGAAGCCGAGCGTGCCGCTCTACACCGGCCTGATGACGGCGCTCATCGGGAAGGGGATGCAGGACCTGGGCGGCACCGGGGAGTTCAGCTACGTGGCGCCCAAGGAAGTCACCGACGAGGGCGTGCTCAGGGCGGTGACGGGCCTCAAGGTCGGACGTCCCCACTACATCTGCGAGACCGAGGAGGTCATCAGCCGCGCGCTGGATAAGCTGCGGTCCTTCTTCGCGCACCATCCCGGTCCCCGCACCCGGTTTGAGCCGGCCCCCACCGAGATCGCGGACCTCGACTCGGCCGGCCTCAAGTTCTGGCGGGTGGACCATTCGATCCCGGGGTCCGGGGCCTTCGCCGTCCACACCCCCGTCGGCTGGATCGGTTACACCGGCGACCTCCGCCGGCACGGACACTCGAAGTGGCGCACCGAGGGGTTCGCCCGCGGCCTGGCCGAGCTCAGGCCCGCGCTGCTCATCGTTGAGGGCACCAGCCTGCGTGACGAGCCAGCGATCGAAGAGCCGGCCGTCCACGAAGCGGCGCGCGAGGTGGTGCGGCGCGAGACCGGCCTGGTGATCGCCGATTTCTCGGCGCGGAACATCGAACGCCTGCGGACCTTCCGGGACATCGCCAGGGAGCTGGGGCGGCGCCTGGTGGTCACCACCAAGGACGCCTACTTGCTCGAGCAGATGCACGTCATCGACCCCAACATCCCGCCGCCGGACGAGGACGGGCTGGCCGTGCTCAGGACGCCGCGCGCCTCGGGGAGGTCGTGGGAGCAGGAGTTGTTGGAGCGGTATGCGTCACACCAGGCGGACGCGGCCGCCATTCGCCGCGCGCCGGGCGACTACATCCTGTGCCTCTCGTACTGGGACATCACGGCCCTGGTGGATCTGGAACCCTCCGGGGGGACGTACATCTATAGCGCTTCGGAGGCGCACGACGAAGAGCAGCGGATCGACCACGAGCGCCTGGCTCACTGGCTCGACTACTTCGAGTTGGACAAGGTGGGCGGCCTGCCGGGCGCCGAGAAGGGTCCGTTCCATGCGTCCGGGCACATCGACGGGCCCGGCATGGAGTGGGTGATCGGGACCATCAATCCCGCCAAGATCGTGCCGGTGCACACACAGCAGCTCGAGTGGTTCGAGCAGCGCTGGCCGGACAAACTCGTGAGAGCTGCCTACGGCGAGCAGGTAACCTTCGGCTAGGCCTCCCCTCCCGTTCGACTGGGTCTCCCCTCCCCTTGAGACTCGCCGTGCGGTCCTTGCGAGCACCTCGCGTCACGAAGGGCGAGCCGTATGGCCCGCCCTTTCGTTGGCGCACGTGCTGAATCCGGGCTGTCACGACCGGCCGTCGCCCGCCGGCGCCAGCAGCTCCGCCAGCGCGTCGAGGCGCGGCGGCCACCGGCCACCGCGCCTCGTGGTGCGGGGAAGAGCGAGCTAAGGGACCTACTGCGCCGCGACCCCCCGAATCTGGGTGGCGCCGGCCAGATAGATCCCGTTGAACAAGAACTTGAAGGTCCCGTGCGGCTGGCCGCGGTTGGTGACCTCGGGCCCCAGCAGGAACAGCTGACCCCTGCCCACCTTGGCCTCGGCCATAGCCACGCCGCCCTTCAGGACTTGCTGACCCCAGGCCCAGCCGCTCCGGAGCGGCGTGTCGCTGTCGAACCAGGCCACCCGGGTCACCCCCTGCGCCCCGGCATCGGGGGACAGCTTCATCACCGGGCTCTGGTCGAAGAACACGTCCACGCGCTCGGGTACCCCGTAGGCCAGGGGCCGAGTGTTGTCTACCCGCACCTCCAGCACCGAGCCGGGCACGTAGAACTGGTCGTCCGGGAGTGGCTTGCCGGACGCGTCCACCAGGTGGTTGGCGATGGGCAGGCCAGCGTGTTGCCCCATGGCGATCGAGCTGCCGATGGCGATGATGGTGCCACCGTCGCTCAGGAACTGCTTGAGCTGCGGCACCGTCTTCGCCACGGTGACGCTCCCCAGCCATCCCCGGAATTCGGCCGGGATGCTCGCGGGGTCGAGTTGAGCGGCTTCTGCTGCGGCGGCGGGACGATCCGCCTCCGGGATCGCCTCGGTGGGGAAGATGATCACGTCGTACTTCTTGGCGAGCTGACCCGCATCCAGGGTCTGCGGCCAGACGCGCTCGAAGGGGAACTCGTACTTCTCCATCAGCCAGCGGATCCAGCCTGAAGGCATGGAGCCGCCGTAGCGGTCCCACAGGGCCACGCGTACCGGGCGCATACGCAACGCACCCACCTCCGGACTCCGGGCCACACCGTCGAATGAAATCCCCAGATCCGTGGCCGCCTGTTGGAGCACGGGCAGCACGCCGGATTTCGCCGGTATGTAGACGGTACCGGCCGGGTAGGTCTTGCCGTTGGCCTGGAACGGCTCGGTGAGCCACTGGACTTCGAACTTCCTGGCCATCAGGCGATTGGTGGCGACGAAGCCGTCAACGTAGGCGTGGCTCAGCAGGAACCCCGCCGCGCCCTGCGCGTTCGCCACCATCCCCGCAGCGGGCTTCTGCAATCCGGTGGTCTTGACGAATGGACCGTCGAATCCGTCCAGGATGCGATCGAACTTGACGCCCATCTGGTAGGCGAGGGTGTAGCCCGCGTTGTCGTACGGCGGAATGGGTGGGCCCCCCGGATAGGTGAAGTCGTTGGGATAGTCTTGCGGCTCGAACATGTCCATCACATGCGGCCGGAAGGCCTGCGCGGTCTTCACCACGTACGAGCCCGCGGGGTACTGCTTGCCGCCCACCGTGAACGAGCTGGTGGCTTGATGAATGGCGATGCCGTTCTTCACCAGCGTGTTGATGAACTTGACCGCGGTGGGAAAGTCCGGCTGGTCTGCGGGAATGATGTAGCCTCGGGGATCCCGGTTGGCGGGATTGCGTAGCATCGTGAAGTAATTGATGGGCACTTCCCGCCCGAAGCCCGGGAACCGCTCTTCACCAACCCGCCCACGATCTCGTGCCACGGCCGCCTTGACCGCGTCGATCAGCTTGGGATGCACCGTCCAATGGTCGCGGTTGCCCCGCTCGATGGAGCGCTTCCCCATCAAGTACACGTTGTAGAGCAGCTTTTCCCGGTTCCGCGAGGCGTAATCCAGCACCGCCCGGTTGGCGGTGATGGAGTACTCGACGGACTGCCGGAAATGCCAGGTGGTGGTGGGCTCCACCGGCCACAGCAAGTCCCCACTGGGCAACTGGCGCTCGGGATAGAAGGGGATGGTCATGGGCGTGGGGTTCCCCTTCGACTCCGTGAGCAGGCCGATCATGTTGTGGAAGTACGCCGTGGTGCGGAGCCCGCCGTTCCACCAGGTCTGGTAGCTGGCGCCTTTGCGCATGGTGGCGCCGGGCTTCCCCTCCGCGATGAACCGCTCGTGCATGGCGGCGCCCACCCCGTCGATCTCCGCCATCAGCAGCGGGTCCAGATTGTAATTGAACGGATCCCGGAACGGCGGCGCGAACAGGATCACGCCCTGTGGTCCGGTCTGATGGTGGTTGTAGAGGATCTGGGGCGACCACTCGGTGTAGAGCACCCGCGCCATGTTCTCGGTCTCGGGCTGGTTCACCATGTAGAAATCGCGATTGTTATCGTGCCCGATGTACTTCTGATAGAGGCGCGGGACGCCTTCCATGGAGCGCTTCAGCGGATCCGGCTCGCGCATGTACCAGCCGGAGACCAGCTCCATGCCGTCGGGGTTGGCCTGCACCGCGAGCAGGACGTCGTCATTGAGAAACCGCATCGTCTCCGGGTCGGTGCGGCTCGCCATCTGATAGACCATCTCCATCAACTGGTGCGCGCCCAGCACCTCGGTCCCATGCAGCCCGCCGTCAATCCAGACGACCGCCTTGCCTTCCTGCGCCAATGACCTGGCCTGGTCGTCGGTCAGACCCTCGGCCAGCGCCAGGCGGCGGGAGATTTCCCGGTAGCGAGCCAGCCGGGCGTGATTCTCGGGCGACGTGATGATGGCCATGAGCTGCGGCCGGCCCTCGGCGGACTTGCCGATCTCCTGCACCACCAGGCGGTCCGACTCGACGTCGAGCTTGCGCCAGTAGTCGGCCAGTTGGGTGTAGGTGGCCAGGAAGTAGTCGTCGCCGATGTTGTAGCCGAACTGCTCTTTGGGAGTGGTGATGCGGGTTTGAGCCGCGGCGGGAGCCGGGACGGCGACCGTGGTCACGAGGGCCAGCGACGTGACGCGGACGCGACTGAGCAGCAGCATGGGGAGCCCTCCTTTCAACGATGGTGCGGTTCGGGGAGGGGCTTACTAGCATAGGCCCCGGTACCGCGGGGCGCTAGAAGCGCGCGTTGCGCCGGCGCCGGCCGGCGTGCATTATCGCCGCCGTCCTTCTCCGGAGGGCGTGTGCGTCGGACGCTCTGGTTCGTTCTATTGGCGTCAGTCACCGCGGCCGCGCGGGCGCAGCAGGCGCAGACCGGTCTCGGCTGGTCCGCTTTGCCGGCGCTGAACTACAACTCCGATGAGGGGTTTGGGTACGGCTTGACCGGCGGCCTCTATCAGTACGGCGACGGGAACCATACCCCCTACGTCTGGGCCTTCGAGCCGCTGGTGTTCTTCACCACGCACGGGCGGCGGAAAGTCTCGGTCTTCTACGACGCGCCTCACCAATTCGGCGATGGCGTGCGCCTCACCGCGCGCGCCTACGTGGATCGCGATTGCTGCCAGCCGTACTACGGGTTGGGCAACGCGACGACCTACCTGGACACGTTGGCTGCTCGGACCTCGCTGCCGAACTACTACAGCTACACCCGCACCCGAGTATCGCTGGACGGGTTTCTCCAGTGGCGGCTGGTGCCGCGCGCACGGGTGCTCACCGGCGTGGCGCTGAACCGCAACACTACGGCGGCCAGGGATCCGGACACGCAGTTCGCTCGGGACCTGGCCAACGGGACCATCCCGGCCGGGGAGGAGGGCTCGACCTCGCTGGGGCCGAAGCTGGGACTGATCTACGACACGCGGGACTCGGAGCGGGACCCACGTCAGGGCGTGTGGATCGAAGGACTGGTATGGCAAGGCGTGGTACTGCCGGGGGGCGACGATTTCACCCGCTGGACCGGGACTTTGCGCGGCTACCTCAGTCTTCATCGATCGCTGACGTTGGCGGCTCGGGTCTTCGGTGAGCACGTCCCTGGCTCGGGGCCTATCGCCATACTCACCGACCTCGGCTCCTCCTTTCAGGATTTCACCGGCGTCGGTGGGGCGGAGTCGGTGCGTGGGGTACTGCGCCTGCGCTTCCTGGGACGGACCCGGACGCTGGGCAACCTCGAAGCTCGCTGGCGGGGCCCGGGCTTCCGGTTCCTGGGCGCGCCGTGGCAGCTCGGCGCGGTGGGCTTCGTGGACGCGGGGCGCGTGTGGGACGACCGTGGGGCGGGCGATGGCGGGGCCGGGCTTCACTGGGGCAAAGGGGGCGGCCTGCGGGTCGCCTGGGGTCAATCATTCATCATCGCGGCGGATTTCGGGCACGGCCAGGAAGCAGGACTGCAGACATACCTCAAACTGGGCCACATGTTCTAGGAGTCAGGCCGTCCCCCCAGCCCTTCCCCAACTGATTACCGCAGAGGACACAGAGTAGAGCAGGCAGAGGACATGTTGGTGAAACACTCCCTGTCCCTCCTCTGCGTTCTCGCTGAAACTCTCTGCGGCCTCTGCGGTAATCAGTTTGTTCCGGGGGCACTAGAAGCGGTAACTGACGGACGCCACCGGCGCCTGACCTCGGCTCCCGCCCAGGATCGGCGCGGCCGCAAGCGGATTCACGGAAAACTGCAGGTGCAACCCTACTGTGGCGCTGCGGGCCTGCTTGGCCATGGCCGGGTAGAGCGCCGCGAACCCCGCGCCGGCGAGTTCGGCGCGCCCCCGCGTCATCCGAAGCCCGTGAGCGGCCACTCCTCCAACACTGGCCTCCGTGGCCCCGATGAAGACGCTCCATGCGAACTTCGTCTTATCCTTCTCCGCGTCGCCCAGCTCGGACACGAGATACCCGTGGACCGGCCCGCGCATGGCCCCCCAACGCGCCATGTCGGCGGTGGCCGGCCCGTAAAAGCCGAGCCCCAAGGCCATGGTCCCTACCAGGAGCTTGACGCGGCCGCTGTGGTCGACCACCGCGCTGGGGGCTCGGGCGGTGACGCGCGCGCCGTCAGGTCGCTTCGGAAGGCAGCCGCGTCAGCGGCGGAAAGGGGTCGGCGGTCCCGCTGGAGCTGGTTGCCGCGGCCCGACGTGATTTCCAACAAGAAGGTCCCATCCGGAAGCTGGAACAGCCGGGCCTCACGGAAGCCTTCTACTTCGGCAAACAGCCCCAAGCGGCGCGCCAGCTCGGCGGTAATCACCTGGATCCGGCCGGCCTCGTCCACCGGCACCTGGACTTCCTGAGCCCGTAGCCCGCCGGCGCCGAGGGCGAGGGTGGCAAGGAGCGCTTTCCCGAGTGTTGCGCGCATCTTCACCTCCGCGAACGACCGACCTGCCTCGAGTTCGCACGCCACTGATATGGGTTGGCCGGTCAAGGGGCCATCGAGAGGCCCCAGCGGGGCACCTGCTCCGTCCGGGCCAAATGTCCCCAAAACGCAGGTCGGGCGTCTCCAGAACGCAGTAGCGGGCGCCGCGCGACTCGGCAGATTAGGGGCACTGCAGAAGGGGGAGTGAGGGTCCTGTGGCATTGGTAAGGCTGGCATGACCGCGGCCCGCCAGCTCACGCCGGTTGTGGACGAGGCGAACCCCGCCTACCCGGCGGACCTGCGAGACCGAGAGCGGGCCATGGCCGGCCCGCAGCGACGCTGGAGTGTGGGGGTGGCCTGCTCCGGCGGCGGCATCAGGAGCGCCACGTTTTGCCTGGGGTTCTTTCAGGGCCTGGCGCGCCGGGGTCTGCTGCGGCACGTGGATTATCTCTCCACCGTGTCGGGAGGCGGCTACTTCGGCTCCTTTCTGGGGAGGCTCTTTTGCCGCGGTCACGACGCCGAGTCGGTGGAACGCGTGCTCCAGGACTCGAAGTCTCCCGCTATCAGGTTCCTCCGCGAGAACGGGCGCTATCTGACGCCCAACGGCACGAGCGACCTGATTCGAGGGGCCGCGGTCGCGGCGCGAAACTGGGTGGCGGTCCAGGTGGTGATGGTCGTCTCCTGCCTCTTCGTCCTCTCGGTCTTCGAGCTGCTGGCGTATCTGGCGCTGCGACCGTTGCCCGGCGAGGTGTTGCGCGGGTTCGCGCTCCGGGGCCTGTGGGTGAGTCCTCTCCTGACCGGCCTCAGCGCCCTGGCTCTGGTGGTCGCGATATCGCTGGGGTGGGCCTACTGGCTCGTGCCCGACGCCGATCCTTGGGGCAGTCGGATGCGTGGGGTGGGGCGGGTAGGTGTGGTGGCCCTGGCAGTGGCGGTGGCGGCTCAGTTCATCCGAGAATCATCCGCCCTGGCGATCGCGTGGCCGGTGGCGATCACGGCCGCCGCGACCCTGGTAGCGTACGCCCTGGGCTGGGCGTGGGTCCTGGTGCGGGAGCCCCGCGCGGGCCAGTCCGGGGTTGCCGGCAGGGTACAGGCGTTGCGAGCGGGTTTCACGCAGTGGTTGGCGGCGGCGGTGGTGACGCTCGGCGTGCTGGTGACCCTGGGCGCCGTCGACGCCATCGGAATGACCTTGCTTAGGGGGCCGCCGGTCCGGATCCCCACCGTGTACGCCACGGTTGCGGCCGTCGCGGGGGCCATCCGGCCGCTACTTCGACGCTTCATGCAGCAGAGTGGGAAACCGGTGCCCTTGCCGCACACGCTGGTCGCCGGTGCGGTGGCGTTCCTGCTGCTCTTCTCGGTGCTCGGCGTGCTGGCAACCGTCCCGCACTCCCTGGCTTGGGCCGGGCGCCTGGACGAGCTGCGGATGTCCGATCCGCCCTGGCCGGTGGTCCTCGCGCGCCAGCTCGAGCTCACCCGGCTGGCGTGGGTCGCGGTGGGCCTCGGCCTCCTGGCGTGGGCGATCGGCCGGATGTTGATCTTCGTGAACCGCTCGTCGCTCTACGCCGTCTACGAGGGGCGCCTCCGGCGGGCGTACCTCGGGGCGTCGAACCCCGAGCGGTGGGGTGATGCGACGGGACCGGTTGCGCTGGCTGACAGCCACCCCGATGACGGCATCGCGCTGGAGCAGTACCACCCCGAGCAGTTCGGCGGGCCGGTGCATCTCATCAATGTCACGGTGAACGAAACCATTGACGGCCGCTCGCAGGTGGAGCAGCGGGACCGAAAGGGAACGTCGCTCGCGATCGGGCCGGGCGGCTTGAGCGTGGGGCTTCGGCACCATGCCGTCTGGGATCCGGCGACGCGAGCCGGGCTCTGGGCCCGCGCGGTCCGCTGGGTGATGGCTCCGCTGGCGCGCTCCCGGCCCGGACCCTTCCGGGTGTTTCCCGCCCCGGCCGTGCCCGAACCGCTCGGCGTGAGCGAATGGATCGCGATCTCCGGCGCCGCGTTCAGCACCGGCCTGGGCGCGCGCACCTCGTTCGGGCTCAGCGTGCTCGCGGGGTTGACGAACGTGCGCCTGGGATACTGGTGGGATAGCGGCATCGCGCCGCAGGACCGGGCCGGACGGTCCCGGCGCAGCCTGATCGGGTGGCTGGGTTTCACCCTACGGCACGTGCTGCCGGTGCAAGGGTTCCTGCTGGACGAGTGGTTGGCGCGATTCCACGGGGTGGCGCTGCAGCAGTGGTACCTCACCGACGGCGGGCACTTCGAGAACACGGCGGCGTACGAGCTGATCCGGCGACGCCTCCCGTTCATCGTGGCGTGCGACTGTGGCGCGGACCCGAATTACGCCTTCGAGGACCTGGGGAACCTGGTGCGGAAGGCGCGCGTGGATTTCGGGGCGGAGATCCGGTTCCTGGACCGCGCCGAGCTGGATGATCTGAACCTGGCGCCGGAGGTCTTGCAGGTGATCGGGCCGTTCGAGCAGCTCAAGCCACCGAGGGATGCCGACACCGGCGCCGGTCCCACGGCCCCGGCTCACGCCGCGCTGGCGGAGGTGGCATACTCGGGCGGTGGCACGGGGCTGCTGCTCCTGGTCAAGCCGAGCCTCACCGGCGACGAGCCGGCGGATGTCGCGCATTACCGGGCGGGCCATCCCACCTTCCCCCAGGAAACGACGCTGGATCAGTCTTTTGACGAAGCGCAGTGGGAGAGCTACCGGTGCCTGGGGGACCACATCGCGACGCAGTTGTTCCAGCCGGGTGGGAAGGGAGCGTGGAGCCCGGCGCAGGAGGTGACCGGGGGAGTCGCAGGCCAACAGATCGGCTGATTTGGTGCGCGCATCCCGCCCGTTGACACTCCCCTCCCGGCAGGCCACCTTCGCGGCGTTTCGGAATTCCGGATTCGGCCGGGCACATTTCGAACTCAGCCGGCTCAAGTGGAGTGTCGTATGAGAAGGAATCACCTGTGGCTACGCCCCGCGCTCGCTCTGCTCACCGTCGCTCCGGTTCACGCGGCGGTCGGCGGCGCGGTGAGCTTCGCCTACGCGCAGCAACTGACCAACCCCGAGCAGTTCTTCGGTTTCCAAATGGGTGCCGATCGCAAGCTGGCCCGCTGGGACAAGCTGGTGGAGTACTACCAGCTGCTCGACCGCCAGAGCGACCGGATGCAGGTGGTGAACCTGGGCCCCACCACCATGGGGAACCCGTTCCTGGTGTTGTTCATCTCCTCGCCGGCCAACCTCGCTCGGTTGGAGGAGTTCCGCCAGATGAACGCCAGGCTCAGCGATCCGCGCGGCGTCTCGGAAGACGAGATCCGGCGCATCGTGGCCAACGGCAAGGCGGTGGTGGTCCAGTCATTCGGACTCCACTCCTCCGAGGTGGCCGCGAGCCAGACGGCCGCCGAGCTGACGTACGACCTGCTCCGTCGCACGGACGACGAAACCCAGCGGATCATGGACCACGTGATCGCGATCATGATTCCCTGCTTCAATCCGGACGGCGAGATCCTGGTCACCGACTGGTACCACAAGTACGTGGGAACCGAGTACGAGGGCGTTGGGCTCAACGTGCTCTATCACAAGTACGTGGGCCACGATAACAACCGCGACGCCTTCATGACCAACATGGTGGAGTCTCAGTACGCGGCCAAGATCCTGTTCCGCGACTGGATCCCGCAGGCCTACATCGACCACCACCAGATGGGCCCCTACGGCGCGCGGATCTACGTGCCGCCCTACGCCGAGCCCATTCGCCCCGAGGGCGACCCCCTGGTGTGGCGCGAGATGAGCTGGTGGGGCGCGCACATCGCGTACAAGGAAGAAGAGGCGGGCCTGAACGGCGTGGTGAACGCCGCCATCTACTCCGGCTGGGGCCACTTCGGCTTCCACTGGATCACGCCGTTTCACAACATCGCGGGGATGCTCACGGAATCGGCCTCGGCGCGACTGGCGAGCCCGTTGTACCTGCATCCCGATCAGCTTCGCGGTCAGACCCGACAGCTTCCCGAGTATGAGCCGCAGACCACCTTCCCCAACCCCTGGCCCGGCGGCTGGTGGCGGGTGCGCGACATCGTGGAGCGGCAGAAGGTGGCGGCGTGGGCGGCGCTGGATCTCGCGGCCCGCAATCGGGAGACGGTTCTCCGGAACGCGTACCTCAAAGCCAAGCGCCAAACCGAGCGCGGCGCGGCGGGCGAGATCGCTGCGACTCGTGCCTATATCATCCCGGCCGAGCAGCACGATCCGCTCACGGCCGTCAAGCTGGTGAACAAGCTGTTGGTGCAGGGCGTCGAGGTGCAGCGCGCCGCGGCCGAGTTCACCCACGAGGGGAAGGTGTACGGCGCGGGCTCGTTCGTGGTCTCGATGGCGCAGCCCAAGGCGGGCGTGATTCGCTATCTCCTGGGCCGCACCTTCTACCCGGACAACAGCTACACCCGCGACAGGGACGACAATCCCATCCGGCCCTATGACATGTCGGCGGATGTGATGGCGGAGTTCATGGGGGTGAGAGTCGAAGCGGCAGAGGCGGCAGTGGCGGCAGGAGCGGCAGGGCTGACGGAGGTTGTGGCTGCGATCCAGCCTGCAGGCCAGGTCTCCAGGGGAGCCAACGGCTACGTCATTGACGGCCGACTCAACGACGCCTTCCGCGCTGTGAACCTGCTGTGGGACAAGAACGTGAGAGTCCGACGCGTGAGCCGGCCGGCGGCGGGAGTGCGGCCGGGAGATTTCGTGGTGACCAGCGCTCCAGACGCCGTGGTCCAGGACGTGGCCCGTCAAACCGGCGTAGACATTGGGGCGCTGGCGACCGACGTGAGCCAATCGAGCTACGAGGTACGCCGGCTCAGGATCGGCATGTACCAGCGCTACCACGGCGGCAACATGGACGAGGGCTGGACCCGCTGGCTGCTGGAGCAGTGGGGCTTCCCCTACAAGTCGCTGTTCGACGCCGAGATCAAGGCTGGCAACCTCGCGTCCAGGTACGACGTGATCATCCTGCCGGACGACAACGTGCGGATGATCACGGGAGAACGCGCACCCCCGGGCGCCGGCGGGGGTGGGGGCGGGTTCGGCGGTCAGCAACCCGAGCCGCCGCCCGAGTTCCGAAGCGGCATCGGTGCCGAGGGGGTTGCGGCCTTGAAGCAATTGGTTCAGGCCGGCGGGACCCTCGTGACCTTCGGCCAGGCCGGCGACTTCGCGATGCAGAAGCTTGAGGTACCGATCCGCAACGTCGTCGCGGACGTGCCGTCCAAGGAATTCTGGTCCCCCGGCTCCACGCTCCGGGTCAACGTGGACAACGCCCATCCGCTGGGGTTCGGGATGCCACAGCAGGCGCTCGCGACCTTCCTTCAGGGCGACCACGCCTACGAAGTGATCCCCACGGCGGCCAACGAGAAGGTCGAGCGGATCGCGACCTTCGTCGAGCGCGACGTGCTCCAGAGCGGCTGGCTCCTGGGGGAGGCGGTGATCGCGAAGAAGGCCGCGATGGTGTCGGTGCAACAGGGCCAGGGGAGGGTGGTGATGATCGGTTTTCGGGCGCAGCACCGGGCCCAGACGCACGGCACGTTCAAGCTGGTGTTCAACGCGCTGGTGAGCGGGCCGGAAGCGCGCGCGGCCGCCGCAGGGGGCGCGACGCCGGGAACCCGCTAGCAGGCCGCGCGTGTTCATCGGTCACCTGGCGCTGGGGTTGGCCGCCAAGCGCGCCGCGCCCCGCCGCGGGTGACGCGGTGTACGTACCGGGGCACGGGGAACTGGCTCGCCGGGGCGATGTGGAGCGCTACCTCACGCTGCTCGACGACGTGGGCGAGAAGGCTCGAGCGGCGATCGCCGCCGGCACGCCCTTGGACCGGGCCGCGGACGCTTACCGGCTGCTGGCCGGTTTCGAGCAGTGGGTCATGTTCTCGCCCACGTACTTCCGAGTAGCGTTCCAGGCGTGGGGCAGGGAGCAGACCGGGAAATGACGCTGCCGTATGCTGTCGTGTGCAGGCGGACAGCGGACAGCTGACCACCGATTGCTGAAAACCGACGCTCATGTGGCTCGCGCCCGCCTTCTCCCTCCTCGCGAATGCAGCGGCCCGGATCTACTATCGCCTGACCATCGCCGGTGAGCGGGTGCCAGGTCACGGGCCGGTGCTGCTGGTCGCCAACCACCCCAACTCGCTCATTGACCCCATCCTGGTGTGCGCCGCGGCCCGGCGCCCGGTGCGGTTCCTGGCCAAGGCGCCCTTGTTCAGCGATCCCAAAACCGGGTGGATGATGCGCGCCGTCGGCGCCATTCCCGTCTACCGGCGCCTGGACGACCCCGCGTTGATGGATCGCAACACCGACATGTTCGGCGCGGTCTATGCCTCGCTGTCGCGCGGCGCCGCGGTGGGGATCTTCCCCGAGGGCGAAAGCCACAGCGAGCCGTCCTTGGTGGCGCTCAAGACCGGCGCGGCCCGGATCGTGCTCGGCACCCATGCGGTGTACGGCGTGCGCGCCCCGGTCATCCCGGTGGGCCTGGTCTTCCGGCAGAAGGACATCTTTCGCTCCGACGCGCTGGTGGTGGTGGGGTCGCGGGTGTCCTGGGACGACTTGGCGGATCGCGGCGTGGACGATGCGGACGCGGTGCGGGCCCTCACCGAGCGGATCGGCGCGGCGCTCCGGCGGGTGACGTTGAACCTGGAGCGCTGGGAAGATCGGCCGCTGGTGGAGAGCGCGGTGGCGATCTGGGAGGCGGAGTGGGGCGCAGGCCCCGATCGCGCGGCGCGGGTGCAGCGACTCGATGTGACCACACGCATCCTGGCGGACCTGCGACGGGAGCCGGGCGCCCGATGGGATGGGCTGGTGCGCGATATTCGCGCGCACCGGCGGCGGCTGGCGCGGCTCGGGCTATCGCCCAAGTGGTTGGGGGCGCGGGTCGATCTCGTGACCGGCCTTCAGTGGACGGTGCGCCGGTACTTCCTGGCGATGCCCCTGGCACTGGCGCTCGCGCTCTCCGGCTTCCTGCTGTTCGCGCTGCCCTATTGGCTCACGGGTCGGGCGGTGGATCGCCTGCGACTGGACGTGGACGAACGCTCCAGCTGGAAGCTGCTGTTGGGCGGCGTGATCTACGGAGCGTGGGTGCTCGGCTTGGTCGTCGCGGCTACCTTGCTGGCCGGCGCGCGTACCGGCCTCCTCACACTGGTCGGCGCCCCGGCGATCGGCATGAGCGGTCTGCTGGTTCGCGAGCGCGGGCGCGGCGCGTGGAGCGATGCGCGCCGCTTCTTGCTGTTGCGTTCTCGCCGCGATCTGGTCGCCACCCTCCGCGACCAGCAACGCGAGCTGGCCGAGCGACTCAAAGCCCTCTACCAGGAGCGATCCATGCCGGCGGGCGTATGAGCGACATCAAGCGGGACGACTTCCGGACCATCGCGTCGTGGTGCCTGTTCGACTGGGCCAACTCGGCCTTCACCACGCTGGTGGTGACCTTCATCTACGCCACCTACTTCAGCCAGGCGTTCGCGCCGGACGAGGTCACCGGCACGGCGCGCTGGTCCCGCGCCGTGGGCCTCTCGGCGGTGATCATCGCGCTGCTGTCCCCCATCCTGGGAGCGGCGGCGGACAAAGGCGGCAAGCGCAAGCGGTACCTGGCGATGACGACCGTGACCGCCGTCATCGCCACCATCCTGCTCACGTTCGTCAAACCCAGTATGCCAAGCGGGGCGCTCCTGGCGGCGGGTCTGTTCGTCGTGGGCAACGTGGGCTTCGAGCTGGGCATGGTGTTCTACAACTCCTTCCTGCCCACCATCGCGTCGCCCCAGCGGATCGGCCGAGTGTCCGGGTACGGGTGGGGTGTGGGGTACGTGGGCGGATTGGTGTGTCTGGTGGTGGCGCTGGTGGGGTTCGTTCAGCCGGAGACGCCGTGGTTCGGGATCAGCACGGCGGACAACTTCAACGTCCGGGCCACCAATCTGCTGGTGGCCGGATGGTTCGGGGTCTTCAGCCTCCCGCTGTTTCTCTTCGTGAGAGAGCACCCCGTGCCCGGCGTGGGCTTCGACGTGGCGGGCACGTTGCGGGAGCTCAAGCAAACCGTTCAAAACGTCCGCCGGTACCGGGAGATCGTGAAGTACTTGATCGCTCACCTGGTCTATAACGACGGGTTGGTCACGGTCTTCGCGTTCGGCGCCATCTACGCGGCCGGGACCTTCGGCATGTCGTTCAGCGAAGTGATCCTGTTCGGGATCGTGCTGAACGTGGTGGCGGGCCTGGGGGCGCTGGGCTTCGGGTTCGTGGACGACAAGATCGGCGGCAAGAAAACCGTGATGCTCTCGCTGGTGGCACTCTCGGTGGCCACGCTGATCGGGGTGTTCGCGCCCACCAAGACGTGGCTGTGGGTGTCGGGCGTGCTGATCGGCGTCTTCGCCGGTCCCAATCAAGCAGCCAGCCGTTCGCTGATGGGGCGCTTCTCGCCGGTGCGGCATCAGACTGAGTTCTTCGGCTTCTTCGCGCTCTCCGGGAAGGTCACCTCGTTCATGGGGCCGATCGTGCTGGGCGCCGTGGCGCAGCTGGCGGGGACGCAGCGCGGCGGGATCGCCACGGTGATCGCGTTCTTCGTGGTGGGCGGGCTGCTGCTCGCTTGGGTGAATGAGCGGCGCGGGATCGAAGCGGCGCAGGCGGCGGACGCCGGCTGAACTGCCGGGCCGGAGTTTGAGGACCCCTCCGGTCCCTGAATCAGTGCAAGTCGCGTACCAACGCGGCACGTCGTCGCGAGAGCCGCGCCGCTGCACCGACCGCCCCGCTTGACGGTCCGACTGGCGGGGCGCCTAGCGGTGGAGGCGCTGCGCCGTCTGCCCATGGTGGCCTACATCGAGGCCGATCAGGTCATGAGCATCATCGGCAGCCAGGCCAATCCGACCTGGGGCCTGGACCGCATCGATGAAGCCGACCTGCCGCTCGACAACACCTACGTGTACAACCAGACCGGGTCAGGTGTGCACGTGTACGTGATTGACACCGGCATTCGCACCACGCACAGCGACTTCGGCGGGCGGGCGAGCGTCTCCTACGACGCGCTGGGGGGAAGCGGCCAGGACTGCAACGGTCACGGCACCCACGTGGCCGGGACGATCGGGGGAACGACGTACGGCGTGGCCAAGGCCGCCATGCTGCACGCGGTGCGAGTCCTCAATTGCAGCGGCTCAGGCACCACGTCCGGCGTGATCGCCGGCGTGGATTGGGTCACGGCGAATCACCAGAGCCCGGCCGTCGCCAACATGAGCCTGGGCGGCGGCGCCTCGACCGCGCTCGACAACGCGGTGAGCAACTCGATCAACTCCGGCGTCACCTACGCCATCGCCGCGGGCAACAGCAACGCCAACGCCTGCAACTACTCGCCGGCCCGGGTGGCGGCGGCGCTCACGGCCGGCGCCTCCACCCAGACGGACGCCCGAGCGTCGTTCTCCAACTACGGCAGCTGCCTCGATCTCTTCGCACCGGGGCAGAGCATCACCTCGGCGTGGTACACCAGCGACGGGGCCACGAACACCATCAGCGGCACCTCCATGGCCTCGCCCCACGTGGCTGGGGTGGCGGCGCTCTATCTCGAGACCAATACCAGCGCCACGCCCGCCACCGTAGTGCAGGCCATAGTGACCGGGGCCACCACAGGGCGCTTGACCAACATCGGCAGCGGCTCGCCCAACCGGCTGCTCTACTCGCTGCTCGACGGGAGCCAACCGCCACCCCCGCCTCCGCCCCCACCGCCGCCGGCTCCGTGCACCAGCTGCGAGCAGTACACCGGCTCGTTGTCCGGGACGGGCGACTACGACATCCAGCCCAACGGCACGTATTACTACAGCAGCCGCTCCGGTACCCATCGCGGATGGCTGCGCGGGCCGTCGAACGCGGACTTCGATCTCTACCTGTTTCGGTGGTACGGGATCTTCGGATGGCTCCCCGTGGCGTCGTCCACTAGCGCCACCTCGGAAGAGCAGATCGCCTACAACGGATCTGCCGGCTACTACTACTGGCGGATTGACTCGTACTCGGGAAGCGGGTCGTACACCTTCTGGTTGCAGCGGCCGTAGGGGCGAGAGCACCTACGGTGGAAGGCAGTTTAGCAGCCCATCACGTTGATGCGCGTCGCGGTTGGGACGCGCATCGGCGTGATCTGTCCTCGGTCGGGCTCCCTGGAGCGTCCCCCGCGGGTCAGCGTCTCGGCGCGCCGAGTTAGCCTGGCGCCCACCGCCATCTGCTCGGCGTGGCGTCGCACCAGAGCGCCGACGGCCGGCAGGCAGCGATGAGCAAGTCGGCACAAGCAGTCAGCACTCGTCGGGCCGGGCTCTTGATTCCCTGCGCGCAGCGAGGCATCCTCCGCCGTCCCCTTCCGCAAGGTGATTTCATGAAGATTCGGGCACTGGTTCTTCTGACGCTCGCGGCGCCCGCCGCTGTTGCGGCGCAACAACCTCAGCAGCGCATGCACGGTTCGATGAGCGGCATCGCCGCGGTGCAACCCCTGTACGACCGCCTCAAGGACCTCTACCTGCGCTCGGCCGAGCTGATGCCGGAGGAACACTACGGCTTCAAGCCGACACCCGACGTCCGGACCTATGCCGAGATCCTGGGCCATGTGGCCAACGAGAACTACATCTTCTGCTCCGCGGCCAAGGGTGAGGAGAACCCTAACCGGACCGATTTCGAGAAGGCCGCGGGAAAGGCGGCTCTGGTCGATGCCGTCAAACAGTCGTTCGCGTACTGTGACCCGGCCTATCGCATGGAAGAGACGAAGGCCATGGAGGAGATCACCTTCTTCCGGCAGAAAGGCAGCCGCCTCTGGGTTCTGATCTTCAACTACGGGCATGACAGCGAGCACTACGGGAACATCGTGACGTATCTGCGGATGAAAGGATTGGTGCCGCCCTCGAGCCAGGGCGGGCAGTGAGACGCTGGCTGGTCATTGCCGCTGGCGGAGTCGCTGGGGTCGCGGCGCTGAGGGTTCTCCTGTCCCGCGGGACGCCGGCGCCGCTCGACTATTCCGGGCCGGTGGCGGGATGGCCGCACTACGGCAACGACCCGGGCGGCCTGGTCGGATTCGGCCGCGCCGGCGGTAGATTACGTTATCCCTCGAGGCGGGAGAACGCATGATCGTCATGCAGGTCGTGCCCCGGGACGGCAACGTGGACGTCTACCGACTCCTCCGCAGCAAGGTCCTCCACGAAGCAGCGACCTGGTACTGGGGTAACAAGGCCAAGACCCGCCTGCGTCACGTGAACTCCAAGGGATACATCGACGTGCGCGGCGCCGACGGCGTCCTGGTGGCGCACATTCATCCCAGCTCTCCGCGGGACGTCTTCTACCTGTCGGAAAAGTTCCTGGGCCGCCTGGCGGCTTGGTTCGAGGAGCATCTCGCGGCCATCAACGTGCAGTTCGCGCCGGACGTGAAACGGCGCAAGCGCCGCAAGCGGCGCTAGGAAGGGATCCCGTGCGGAGGAGCTGGGTGTCGATGGTCCCGGCGGCCGTGCTGCTGGTGACGGCCGCACCACTGGCGGCACAGGCGCGGGGCGCGTACCTGGGCGACCTCACCTGGCCGGAGGCCGAGCGCCGGGTGAGAGAGGCACCGCTGGTCATCGTGCCGTTCGGTGCGGGCGCCAAGGAGCACGGGCCCCATTTGCCCATGAACGCGGATGCCAGGGTGCTGGACTACCTGGTGCAACTGGCGGTGGACTCGCTGCCGGTGATCGCGGCGCCGCCCATTCTGCACGGCTGGTTTCCCGCGTTCCGGGATTTCCCCGGGACGGAAGTGGCGGACCCGGACGTGTTCCGCCGCTATGTGTTCGAAGTGGCGCGGTCGCTGGTGCAGCAGGGAGCCCGCCGGATCGTGTTTCTCAATACCGGCATCGCCGCGGCCACCGGACTGCCGCTGTCCATCGTGGCGCGGGAGATCAGGACCGCGACGGGTACGCCTGCGCTGGTCGTCTCGTGGGACGATCTCGAGACGCCGGAGTATCGCGCGCTGCAGCAGCAGCGCGCCGGGGGGCACGCCGACGAAATCGAGACCTCGATCAGCTTGTACTTGCAACCGCAGCTGGTGCGCATGGATCGGGCGGTGGCAGACTACGGTATCGCGCCGCCCAAGGACTACCCGGGGTATCAGCCGGGCCAGTTCTCGCGCGACTCCGCCGATCCCGGGTTTTCACGCAGCGGCCTGTTGGGCGACCCCACGCTCGCTACGGCGGAGAAGGGCCGTCGGGCCCTGGAGCTCATGGGGCGGGCGTGGCTTGCGGCCCTTCGGGGCTTCGCACAGGCGCCCACGAGATCGGGCGGGAAGCCGAACTAGCGCCGTTCCAACTGGTTCGACCAGCGGATTCGCCCGGTGCGCGCCCGGCCTCACTTGCCCTTGGCGCGCCGCATCTCGTCGGCCAGGGCCTTTATCTCCGTGAGGTCTTGCACCATCTCGCTCCACCCGTACCAGAAGGCATAGTCCGGGTTCGCATGGAAGGTCCCCTGGAACGTGCGCATGCGGTGCTCGAGGAACATCTTGAAAAGCCGCTGCTCGACCGGCGTGGCCGCGTCGTGGAACGTGAGGAGGTCGGGAAACGCGTAGGCATACGAGGCCGGCTTCGGGATCACGCCGTCCTGGTAGAGGGCGGTCACCACCCGGATCGCCTCGGCCATGAGGCGATCGGCCTCGCGGATCATGTCGTCGCCCTTGGCGAGTTCCCCCTTGGCGAAGTTCTCGGAATGGCAGCGCCCGCAGACCCCGATCATCTTGTCGCGCTCGACCTGCCACTCCTCCTGGGTGAGGCGGGCCACCGAGGCGGCCTTCACCACGTCGAGGCGCGCGGTCGGCTTGCCGTCGGGGTCGAGCACGCCGAGGCCTTGCAGGATCGTCGCCCGGTCTGCGGCCCACTTCGGGTCTTCGGGCATCGGGAGCCGAACCGCAAGGAACCCCCAGGCGGTCTTCACCCTGTGGTTTCCGTCCGGCATGTGGCACGTCTGGCAGGTGGGCGCCGCGACTTCGCCGGAGAGCACACCAGCCTGCTTGAGCAGGTAGCGGACGCCATGCTTCGACGACGAATACATCTCCCACTGCGGATGATCGAAGCCCATGTGGCACGTCTGGCACGCTTGCGGCTGGCGCGCCTCCGCGACCGAGAACGTGTGGCGCGTGTGGCACGCGTCGCAGGATGCCACCCCGAACGCGTGTCCCTCGCGCGAGAGGTCTCGGATCTCTTGCTCCGTCTTGACGCCGATCTTATGGCAACCACCGCACCCCTTCATCCCCTCCATGAGAGCCATGGGCTGATAGTGCGCGGTCGGCATCGCCTTCATCGCCGCCCAAGCGGCGGCATGTTTGCCGCCCTTGAACTGCGCCACCCGTTCGGCGTGGCACGCCCCGCACGTCTCGGGCGTCGGGATGCGGGCCTTCGCCGCGTCCACTGCGCTGGTATGCGCCTCGCCGTGACAGGCCGAGCACTCGACGCCGTTTCGCCCATGTTTGGAGAGCTGCCAGTCCCCGACGATTCCGGGCGTCTCCTGCTTGTGGCACTCTATGCAGGTCTGCCGAGCCGCGGCCGGACGCCCGGGTGCAGGAGGGCGTTCCGTGCCCCCACCAATGGCGCTTACCCCTGCCGCGCTCCCGGTGACAGTTACCAACGAGAGGAATCCCACCGCAGCCAAGCGAATACGCGACGCCATGTTCCCCCTCCTTTCCAGGCTTTCCACTCACGCACTTCCGCCCCGCTCGCGGACTGGGCTTCTGCTGCGTGCGAGCCGGCCGCTTCTTGGTCCGCCCAGTAGGGTCCCAAAGCTGCGCGGCGAGCGCGACAGCCACAAGCCAGCGTCGGACGGCAGCCAACACTCCGGGAGTACCTCGCGGCGCCTCCCTGGCAGTCTCGCGAGACGGGCTCTATCGTACTTACCGATTCGACCACCGGCCCCTTGATGGGTCCGCTGGTGCCGTTGGGCTTGCCACCTCGGAGATACCGATGTCCTGGTCGTGGTTCCGATGCGCCCTTCTGGCCGCAGTTGCGGCCACGCCCGCCGCCGCGCAGCAGCGTCCGATCTCGTCCACCGATTACTACCGCCTGGTCTCGGTCTCCGAGCCGGCGATGTCCCCCGCGGGGACGTCGGTAGCCTTCACCGTGACCACGGTGGTGGAAGACAAGGACCGGCGGCACCGCGAGATCTGGCTCGCGCCGGCGGACGGGTCGGCGCCGCCGTATCGGCTGACCAGTCTCTCGACCGAGGCCTCCAACCCCGCCTGGTCACCGGACGGCTCGCTCTTGGCCTTCAGCAGCCGGCGCGATAGCGCCGGCGTGGAGGATGCGGACGGCGTGTGGTTCCTCCGCATGGGCGCGCTCGCGGGCGAGGCCTTCCGCATCCGCGGCGTCCACGCGATGCCGGTCTGGTCGAACGACGGCCGATGGATCGCGTACACTTGGGCGGGCGAGGTTCCGGACAGCGTGCGCCAGAACCCCCGGCGCGGCTGGGTCGCACCCGACGCCATCACCCGCGGCCCCGATCCCAAGCGGTTCGACGGGCGCGTGATCACCCACATTCCGTATAAGGCCGACGGCCGCGGCTTCCTCCGCGACGTGGCGAGCGAGCCCCGCGAACACATCTATGTGGCGCCGGCGGCGGGCGGCGACCCCAAACGACTCACCGACGGCCGGCTCTCGCAGCGCAGCATCGCGTGGTCTCCGGACGGACGGTTCATCGCCTTCGTGCAGGACTCCACCGATGGCGACGAGCGCCGCCTCGATCAGCATCCGGACATCTACCTGGTGGAGGTCGCCACCGGTGCGCTGCGGCGCCTCACCGTCACGCCCGGCTACCACACCAATCCGGCCTTCTCGCCCGACGGTCGCTCGGTCGCCTTCAACTGCTCGGGCGGCCGGGGGCAGCCGGAGGACGTGTGCGTCATGCCCACGAGCGGGGGTGAGCAGCAGAACCTCACGCCGCGCTGGGACCTGGACCCCGGCGCTCCGCGCTGGTCGCCCGACGGCTCGACCATCGCGTTCCAGGCGGAGATCCACGGGAACGTGCATCTGTTCCGGGTGCCCGCCCGCGGGGGCACCGTAACCCAGGTGACTCAGGGCCCGCGGCAACTTGGCGGCTTCTCGATGAGCGCCGACGGCAAGTTGATGGCTTACACGGGAAGCGACATCACTCACCCGTCCGAGGTGTTCGTGGCCCAGGCCAACGGCAGCGGCGAGAAGCGGCTCACCAGCTTCAACGACCCATACCTGGCCGAGGTCATGGCGATTCCGGCGGACACGTTGTGGTACGAGAGCGTGGGCGGGCTCAAGATCCAGGGCTGGCTCCACCAGCCGTACGGCTACGAAGCAGGCAAGAAGTACCCGCTGGTGCTCTACATCCACGGCGGCCCCCACGGGCAGTACGGCAACGTGTATTTCCACGAGTTCCAGGTGCTGGCCGGCCAGGGCTACTGGGTGTTGTTCACCAACCCGCGGGGCTCCTCCGGGTACGGCCATGACTTCACCTACGCCACTCGCAAGCGCTGGGGCATGGAGGACTACCAGGACCTGATGAACGCGGTGGACGAGGTGATTCGCCGCACCGGACAGGTGGATACGACCCGGATGGCGGTGCTGGGCGGCTCGTACGGCGGGTTCATGACCAACTGGATCATCGGCCACACCAATCGGTTCGCGGTGGCCCAGACCGATCGCTCCATTTCCAACTGGTTCTCGTGGTACGGCTCCTCGGAGGCGCAGGGGCTCACCGAGTACGAGTTCGACGGCTTCCCCTGGGAGCAGGATTCGCTCTATCGGGCCCTCTCGCCGTTTACCTACGTGACGAACATGAAAACGCCGCTCCTGATGGTGCACAGCGAGGAGGACCATCGCACGCCCATTACGGACGCGGAGCAGCTGTTCATGGCCCTGAAGAAGCGCGGGGTGCCGGTCGAGTTCGTGCGGTATCCCAGAAGCTCGCACGGGCTCTCGCGGACCGGGCCGCCGTGGCTCTTGGTGGACCGGCTGGAGCGGATCCGGACGTGGTTCGCGCACTGGATCGGGACGGGCACCATGCCGCCGAAGGCAGCTCCGTAGCCGGCGCGCTCGGCTTGGGACCCGCGCTCAAGGCGCCCGCAAAGGGCCTGAAAGCGCATGGAAGGGGTCGTGCTGACCGGATTCCGCGAGAACCGTTGGACCCACGCGTTTCGTCTCTTGAAACTCTGAGCATCGGAGCGGCGTCACATGCGTACCGCACTCCTCACGCTGTTGTCGCTGTGGGCGGCATCGGTCTCTGCCCAACAGCCGAGCGACACCACCAGGCCCCCCCGGGATCCGTTCCGCTTCGAGTACGTTGGCCCGCCCAGCGCCGGGCGCATCGCCGCCATCGCCGGGATCCCGGGAGATCTCTCGACCTATTACGTGGGCGCGGCATCCGGCGGCGTCTGGAAAACCACCGACAGCGCCCGCACCTGGACGCCCATCTTCGACGACCAGCCGGTGCAGGCCATCGGGGCGCTCGCGATCGCCGCGTCGGACCCCAAGATCGTCTGGGCCGGGACCGGCGAGGCCTGGGCCATCCGCGACTCCGACATGATGGGGGACGGGGTCTACAAGTCCACCGACGGCGGCGCCACCTGGACCCACATGGGCTTGCGGGAGACCGGGCGGATCGGACGCATCGTCGTCCATCCCACCAATCCCGACGTGGTGTTCGTCTGCGCGCTGGGGAGGGCCACCGGTCCGCAACCGGAGCGCGGAGTATTTCGCACGCAGGACGGGGGCCGGACCTGGGAGCGCGTGCTGTTCGTGAACCCCAACACCGGGTGTTCCGGCCTCGCGATGGACGCGAACGACCCGCGCGTGCTGTTCGCCGGCACCTGGGAAGTGGTCATGCATACCTGGGCCATGTTCAGCGGCGGCCCCGGGAGCGCCGTGTACGTCTCAAGGGACGGCGGCACCAGGTGGACTCGTCTGGAAAACGGCCTGCCCAAATCGCCGGTGGGGAAGATCGACGTCGCCATCGCGCGCTCGGATTCCAAGCGGGTCTACGCCCTGATTCAGACCGCCAACCAGGGATCGCTGTGGCGCTCGGACGACGGCGGGATCTCGTGGCGGGCAGTGAGCTGGGACCGCCGGCTCATCGGCCGCGCGGGGTACTACATCCGGGTGGACGTACACCCCGCCAACCCGGACGAGGTGTTGGTGGCCAACAGCACCTTCCACCGCTCCACCGACGGGGGGCTCACGTTCCCCATTCAGGACCGCGGCTGCGGCGATTGCCACGACATCTGGATGGACCCCAAGAACCCGGACCACTGGGCCGTGACCGGCGACGGCGGCGCGGGATTCACGCGGGACCACGGCAAGAACTTCACCCAGTTCACGCTGCCCATCGGGCAGATGTACCACGTGGCCATCGACCATCGCGTGCCCTACTGGATCTACAGCAACCGCCAGGACGACGGCACCATGCGGGGCCCCACCAATCAGCCGGTGCCGGTGGCGAACGTGCCGTCCTACGGGCGCGGTGGCGGTTTTGGTGGCGGCGGATTTGGCGGCGGAGCCCCCAGTGCCTGGGAGCAGGGGATCGGCGGCTGCGAGTCCGGCTTCACGCTCCCGGACCTCACCGACCCCAACATCGTCTGGGCCACCTGCTACGGAAACACGGTGACGCGGTACGACGCGCGCATCCGCCGCGCCCGCTCGGTGAGCCCCTGGATCCACACGCTCGATTCGCCCCCGAACGTGCTCAAGTACCGCTGCCATTGGACCCCGCCGCTGGCCATCGACCCCTTTGACCCCAGCACCGTTTACTACGGATGCCAGGTCATCTTCAAGACCCAGAACGGCGGCCAGACCTGGAGCGTGATCAGCCCGGACCTCTCGACCAACGATCCCAGCCGCATCGCGTTCTCCGGCGGCGTGATCGGCGACAACCTGGGGCAGTTCTACGGCGAAGTGGTCTTCGCCATCGCGCCCTCGGAAATCCAGCGCGGGCTCATCTGGGCCGGCACCAACGACGGCTTGATCTGGAACACCCGGGATGGCGGCGCCACCTGGAACAACGTCACCAGGAACGTCACGGGCCTGCCGGCGTGGGGCACCATCCGTCGTATCGAGCCCTCTCGCTTCGACCCGGGGACGGCGTACGTCGCGGTGGACGTCCATCTGATGGACGATCGCCAGCCCTACATCTACAAGACGGCGGACTTCGGAACCACGTGGACCCGGATCAATGGCGACCTGCCGTCGGGCCATCCGTTGGACTACGTGCTCACCGTGGCCGAGAACCGCAATCGCAAGGGGATGCTGTTCGCGGGCACGGGCCGCGGGTTCTACTACTCCCTGGACGACGGCGCCCACTGGACCCGCTTCCGGGAAGGCCTGCCCGCGGCCCCGGTGACCTGGATCGTGGTGTCCCAGCCGTTCCACGACGTGGTGATCTCGACCTACGGCCGCGGGCTGTACGTCCTGCGCGACGTGACGGCGCTGGAGCAGATGGACCAGATGGCCGATGGGGATGGCGTCCGACTGTATCCGCCAGCGGCCGGATTCCGCGAGGGGCGGAGCGGCCAAGCCATCTTCACGTTCTCGCTGGGACAGGCCCCCGCCGACTCGGTGCGGCTCGACGTGCTGGACGCGGCCGGAACGGTGATCCGCACTCTCAGGGCGCGCGGTCGCGCCGGCATGAACCGGGTGACGTGGGACCTGCGGCACGACGGACCCCGGCAGGTGGAGCTTCGCACCACCCCGCCCGACAATCCCCACATCTGGGAAGAAGCCCGGTTCAAGGGCAAGGATACGCGACCCATCATCCACTGGGGCATTCAGTCGCCTCAGCGGGTGGGGCCGCTCTCGGCACCGGGCAGGTACCAGGTTCGCCTGTCGGCCAACGGTGTCACCCGGACGCAGGACTTCCAGGTATGGCGAGATCCGTCGCTCCCCTCGCCGGACGCCGACCTGATCGCCTCCACGGCGCTCCAGGTCAAGATCCGCGACGCCATCAATGAGACCGTGGACCTGATCAACCGCATCGAGATCCTGCGCAAGCAGCTCGAGGACCAGCTCAAAGCGAACATGGGTCAGCGCGACCTGGAGCGCGCCATCCAGACGCTGGATCAGAAACTCATGGACGTCGAGCTCCGGCTGTTGTCGCGCACCGAAATGCACAGCGACGACAAGTGGTACGTCGAGGCCTACAAGGTGTATCTCAACCTGGTCTGGCTCGCGGGCGACGTGGGGACCGGCGCCAGCGACCTGGCCGGTGGCGCCGAATACCGGCCCACGGACCAATCCATGGCGACGTTCGAGATGCTGCGACAGGAGCTGGACGCGGCGAAGGCGGCGTTCGCCGCGGTGCTGGAGCGCGACGTGCCGGCGTTCAATCGGGCGACGGCCGGGAAGCTTACGCCCATTTCCGATCACTGAAGCAGAGAGGCCAGCGTCATGCGTGGTTGGATATGCACCCTAGCGGTGGCCCTGGTGCCGGCCGTCGCGCCCGCCCAGGAATTCCAGCTCACCATCCCGAGCATCATGCGGGGTCCGGATCTGGTCGGCACGTCCCCATCGAACCTCCGGTTCTCGGCGGACGGCCGGTACGTCTACTTCAGGTGGCGCAGCCCCGGCGTGGACACGCTGGATCAGGACTATCGCGTGGCGGTTGCTGGCGGCGAGCCCGAGCGCCTTCCCCGCCTGGCGGTGGACACGATTCCGATGACCGGCGTCTGGTCGCCCGATCTGCGGAGCCAGCTGGTGGTGCTCAAGGGCGACCTCTGGATCGTGGACCGCGCCGGCACCAAGCGGCGGCTGACCCAGACCCAGGGCGCCGAGGGATCGCCGTCGTGGTCCGCCGACGGGCGGACCGTGTATTTCACCCGCGACGGCAACGCCTGGTCGCTCGACCTGGCGGACGGCCGCCTGGTGCAGCGCACCGACATCCGCCGCGGTCCCGCCCCCAGGCGGCCCGCCGAGCCGACCGGGCAGAAAGACTTTCTGAAAGATCAGCAGCGGGAGTTGTTCGACTTCATCCGGCGGCAGGTGGCTGAGCAGGCGCTCCGGGCCGACACCGACACCACCGGGGCCAAGCCCCTGTACCTGGGCGAGCGCGAGACCGCGAGCCAGATCGAGGTATCTCCGGACGGCCGGTTCGCGCTGGTGCGCGTGAGCCAGCGAGCCCGGGGCGACAGCGCGGAAGGACGGCGGGTGGAGATGCCGGTGTGGGTCACCGAGTCGGGGTACGTGGAGACCCGACAGATCCGTACCAAGGTGGGCGACGAGCAGGGCGATCAGCGCACGGCCCTGATCGAGCTTGCGAGCGGCAAGGTGTCGTGGGTGGACTCCCTGGCGAAGGTTACGGCGGCGCCGCACGAGGCCGCGCTGGTAGGCTTCTCGCCCAACTCGCGGCACGCGCTGGTGAGCATCGCCACGGACGATTTCAAAGACGATTGGCTGGTGGTCGTGGACCTCGCGTCACTGGAGGCCCGCACCGTGGCGCACCGACACGACGACGCCTGGCTGGGCATCGGATTCCTGGGTCTGGGCGGGTGGGCCGGATGGCTGGGGGACGGGGAGACCCTTTACTACGGCAGCGAAGAGACCGGCTACGCGCACCTCTACACGGTGGCAGCCGCGGGTGGGGCGCCCCGAGCCCTCACCAGCGGACAGTGGGAGGTGCAGGACGTGACCCTGTCGCCGGACCGCAAGACGTTCTACCTGCATACCAACGAGGGCGATTTCGGCCAGGTGCACCTCTACTCGCTGGACGTAGCCACCGGCCGGAAAACCCAGCTCACCACCGCCGAGGGGCGCCAGGACGTAGTGGTCTCACCTGATGGCCGGACCCTGGCCGTGCTGCACTCGACCGCCAACCATCCGCCGGAGCTCCATTTCCAGCCCAACCGGCCCGGCGCCGAGATGCGCAAGGTCACGGAGAGTACCACGGCCGAGTGGCGCAGCTTCCCCTGGATCAAGCCGGAGATCGTGATGATCCCCGCGCGGGACGGCGCTCAGGTGCCCGCGCGATTGTATCGCCCCCTGGGTGTGCCGTCCAATCGCGCCGCGGTGATCTTCGTGCACGGCGCGGGCTACCTCCAGAATGTCCACCGGTGGTGGTCCAGCTATTACCGCGAGTACATGTTCCACCACCTGCTCGCCTCCAAGGGCTACACCGTGCTGGACATTGACTACCGGGGGAGCGCCGGTCACGGCCGCGACTGGCGCACGGCGATCTACCGGCACATGGGCGGCAAGGACCTGGATGACCAGGTGGACGGGGCGCGCTGGCTGGTCAAGACCATGGGTGTGGACTCCGCCAGGATCGGCATCTACGGCGGGAGCTACGGTGGCTTCATCACGTTGATGGCCATGTTCACCCAGCCCGGGGTGTTCGCGGCGGGCGCCGCGCTGCGGCCGGTGACTGACTGGGCGCACTACAACCACGGATATACCGGCCGCATTCTCAACCTGCCCCAGGGAGACACGCTGGCCTACAAGCGGTCGTCGCCGATCTACTTTGCGCAGAACCTCACTGGGCGCCTGCTGATTTGCCACGGCATGGTGGACGACAACGTGCACTTCCAGGACACGGCGCGGCTGGCGCAGCGGTTGATCGAGCTGGGCAAAGAGCACTGGGAGGTGGCGATGTATCCGGTGGAGCCGCACGGGTTCCGCCGGAACGACAGCTGGACCGACGAATACCGGCGGATTCTCAAGCTGTTCGACGACACGCTGCTGCGGTGAGGGCGAGAGACGCTAGAGCCCGCTCTGGCGCGTAGGGTCCATCCCAACCACCTTCCGTATGGATGTCTAAGAATCCGCCTTCCGGGGACGACTCGCTAGACGGCATGTCGGCCGAGGTCGACCGCCTGCTCAAGAAGCTGCCGGGAGCCGATCCCATGCTCCGGGGTTCTGGCGCCACGCCATCTCCTTTGCCCGAACGCCGGCCGGGCGTGGTCACCGCGCCGGCGGGGGCGGCGGTCGGCCGGGCGCCCGAGCCCACGGCCCAGGAGAAGCTGGGCGTGTGGCTCCGGACCGGCCTGGCAGTGCTGGTGGGCGCGCTGATGACCCAGTGGCCCTACGCCCACGCCTGTGGCTGGTCGCTCTCCCTCTATCTGGCCGCCGTGGCCGCAGTGACCGTGGCCGGAGGCTGGGGCAGCGTCTTCGCCTGGAGACACCGGATGGGAGCCCCTCACGTGCTGTCCGTCGCGGTCGTCTTCTGGGGGATGATGCTGGCCGCGCTGCAGGTGCTGCCCCGGATCGGGTACGCCGCTGCCAGCGCGTCGTGGCGCTGTCTGTAGATCGCTTCATCATTCCCATGGGGATTTCTCCAAAACCACCGCTCTAGGTTGGACCGCTCTATGGGGTCCCGGAGTCGGTGGCTGAGCGTAGCGGTCCTGGCGGTAGCCTGCCGGCAGGACCAGCGCGTCCCGGCCCAGCTGCCCGCGGCGGATTCCGCGACGATTCAGCTCGCGCGCGCCGTGGCGGACTCGCTGGGCGACGAGTTGATGGGGCTGCTGGCGATGGCGATGGAGCGTGGCGGTCCCGCCGTGGCCATCCACTTCTGCGCCGACTCGGCCCAGGCGCGTACCCTCCGACACTGGAAGAACGGTATCTACATCCGGCGCGTGAGCGAACGGGTACGCAACGTGGACGACACCCCGGACGCGCTCGAGCGCCGTCTCCTCGAGCAATTGGCGCAAGCGCACCGGGCGGGCTCGCTGCCGGACGAGCTTACGGACGTGATCCGCGCGCCGGATGGGACGTTCGCGTTACAGTACGTGCGTCCCATCCTGGTGCAGGGAAAGTGCCTTGCCTGTCACGGCGATCCGGCGACGTTCGACCCGGAGGTCCGTGCCGTGTTGGCCAAGCGCTATCCGGAGGATCGCGCCACGGGATACGCCGTAGGCGACCTCCGCGGCGCGGTGTCGGTGCGCGTGCCGCTCTCGGCCGCGTCGTCGCGCTAGACCCCGCGGGCCCGACCTGGCGGTTCCCGGCCCCCGGTCGCCAAGCCCCTCGATGAGCGGCGGTAGGCCTGGCCGCGCATTTCCTGCGCGTCCTGGCGACCGATGCCAGCGCCCGGCAGTTGGCGCACGCGGAGCGCCATGTGGTGCTACGATCTCGCCCGGGTTGATCCCGAGATCGACCGCGCTCGCTCTCAGCGGATCCCGCCCGGTTTGCGGGCCCGCACGAACGCCGCCATGAACCGTCCGTCCACCTGCGGCGCGATGCGGTCCACGTCCATTCCCGCCGCCGCCAGGAACGCCCGCGCATCCTCGAGACGGTAGATCCGGGTGGGCTCGATGGACGGATCCTCGAACCCCACCTCCCGCAGCAAGCCCACGAATTCCTGCTCCTCCAGGGCGCCCGCCACACAGCCCACCCAGAGCTCCATGCTGCGGCGGATGTCCGGGGGCACCGACCCCCGCACCACCACGTCCGACACCGCGAACCGGCCGCCGGGCCGCAACACCCGGAACGCTTCGCGCAGCGCCTGCGGCTTGTCCGCGGACAGGTTGATCACGCAGTTGGAAATGATGACGTCCACCGAGTGGTCGGGCAGCGGGATGTGCTCGATTTCCCCCTTC
>Ga0209172_10000732_pt1 | contig 85247 bp, 86 predicted proteins | sample LarsenN4metaG_FD_184113 | JGI IMG/M metagenome (GOLD analysis project Ga0209172, IMG submission 184113) | Hot spring sediment bacterial and archeal communities from British Columbia, Canada, to study Microbial Dark Matter (Phase II) - Larsen... ... | reverse complement strand
TGAGGCGCTCCAGGCGGTCCGCCAGCGGGTTGGCTTGGACACGCTGCAATTCACGGCCCGTGGCCACCTTCCCCCCGGCGACCATCGCCACGACCTCATGCATGGCCTGGATGAAGCGCTTGTAGTCGTCCTGGATGCGCCCCAGCAGTTCCGCCTCGTCTTTGGCCACAAACTGCAGACGGTCGAGGTCGTAGCCGAACTGGTTGAGCTGATGCAGCACCGCCTCGATCAGGCGCGGGTCGTATTCTCCCATCGGCACCGCGAGCGCCGAGGCCACACTGTAGAGCTGGGTCGTGGTATCATGCTGGAGTTGGCGATAGGCGGCAACCTTGCGGTGCAGCATCACCAGCTCCTCGGCTCGCTGATTGACCGCACTGAGCACCTGCAAGCCTACGGCGCCCATTGCGATGAGCAACACAACGATGGCCAGGAATGCCACGAGGAGTTTGACATGCACCGGCGTCGGCACACGGGCCACCAATTGTACCAGGCGGTCCCTCATCGCTCGGTCCCCTCCCTCAGCAGTGATTGGACATCGTGTCGCAGCTCGTCGGAGTCGAACCGGGTTCCCATGTACTGCACGCGCAAGATGCCGCGCTGATCCACAAGCGAGGTGAGGAAGGTGTGATCGACGTCGCCAGCGGCTTGCTTCTTGTAGTAGATGCCATACTGGCGGGCGACGGCCCGGATCTCGTCCGGCGTCCCAGTGAGGAAGGCCCAGCCGGAGAGGTTGGCGCCGTGGGCCTGCGCATAGCGTGTGAGAATCTCTGGCGTGTCGCGCTTGGGGTCGACGGTGATGGAGAGGAAGTAGACTTTGGGACCGAAGTCCATCCCGAGTTCATCCTGGAGAGTGGCCATCTTGGCGGTCAGGAGGGGGCAGGCATCGGCGCAGGACGTATAGATAAAGGTGACCACCACCACCTTGCCGCGCAACTCGCTGAGCGACAGCCGTCGGCCGTCCTGGGCCGTCAGGGCGAACGCCGGCGCCGATCCGATCTCAGACAGCCGCTCACCCTCTTCTGCCTTGTCGCCCAGCTTGTGGCTCAGCCCAGGTGCCCGCCAACCAACCACCAGCAGGACGATGAGCATGCCCAGATACCAGCCGTACCTCGTGGTCACTCCGAATTCCCCCTATCCTCGCGCCTCTTCTCCCTCTCCCGCCGGGAGAGGGCTGGGGTGAGGGTTGTCGCGCCTATCCTTTCAGCTCCTTTTTCAGCTCGTTGAGGAAGCGCCAGTCAGTGTCCTGCGCGATGAGCTTCTGCGGGCTCGACTTGATCATCCCCGCCTCGTGCAGCCGCAAGGCATAGAAGCGCACTGTGTCCTCGGCGTCATACTCACGCCACTTGGCGTAAGGGATCTCCTGCAGCGTCTGGAGCGCGTACTCATAGCGCTCCGCGTAGCCATGATCCACGAGGAGCTGGGCGATGCGGGCCGGCTCTCGGGCGCCAAAGGTCGGCCGCTTTGAGAATCGCCCGCAGCGCCCGTTTGGTGGCCACTGGGTGCCGAGCGACGAACTCCCGGTTCCCCGCGAGCATGCAGCAGAAGTACTGGGACCAAGGGCGGTCGATGGTGCTGTTGACGACCACATGCCCGATCCGCCTCGCGCGAAGTTCCTGCGGGTCCGGCGGGAACCCGAGGTAGGCGTCGATCTTCCCTTCGGCGAACAGGCGCTTCGCCTCGGCCCGGGGATGGATGACCCAGTGGATGTCCTTGCCCGGGTCCAGGCCCACGTAGGCGGCTAGGCTGGCGATGAAGACATGATGGCCGGAGCCCCACCCGGGAACCGCCACGGGCTTCCCCTTCAGGTCTCGGATGGCGCGGACATGGACGCTCCCAAACACCTCGAAGCAGCCGACATGGACCCCCGCCAGCAGGACGATCGGATCTCTCGCATCGGCCGAGAGGAGGAAGGGCCCGGAGAATGTCGTGCTGATGTGGACCTCGCCAGCGGCCAGCGCCCTTGTAGTCCCGCCCCTCCGGTGGTCTTGACGTACTGCACCTCGGTGAACCCCTCGCCCCGCAGGAGCTCTGCGGCCACATACTGCGGCGCGAGACAGATGGCCGGGGTCTGGGTGAGCCTGAGCATCGTCGTCTCGGGGGGCGGCTCCGCAGCGACCGGCATGGGATGCAGGCCGAGAAGTCCTGCCGTCCCGGCCAGCGTCAGCCCACCCAAAAACTTCCGCCGGCTCCAACCTTCAGGTCGCTGACTATGCATGGGGACCCCCTCTCCTGGGTGCGGGCCTGCGCCTCAGCTAACCGCTCCAGAGTTGCCTCTACCCGATCCATGCGCGTTTCCAGGTGCCCGACGCGCTCCTCGGTGCGAGCCTGGGCTTCTGTCAGGCGGGAGATGGCCTGGGTGAGCTGATTGAACCCCTCCCGCGTGACCCGAACCTCTCTGAGCCGATCATCGACGATGGCCACGATGGCCTGATACATCTCTGCTGTCAGACCACGAAATTCTTGCATAACAGCCCTTATACTTCCTGCGTCATCGGGTTTCATCTGAGCACAGCGTGGTCGAGTAAAGGATCCCACGCCCTCGGCTCACGGTCAGCATGGCGATGACTACTCTACCACAAGGGTCGTCAAAAGTCTCAGCTAACCCTTTGGAAAGTATAGTGGTGGCGACGAAGCGCCGAGTTTCGCAACGGTCACACCCAGGCGAGGCGGGCCATTCCGTCATCCCCCTCCTACGCTTTCAGCTCCTTCTTCAGCTCATTGAAGAAGCGCCAGTCCGCGCTCTGAGCGAGGATTTTCTGCGGGCTGCTCTTGATCATGCCGGCCTCGTGCAGGCGCAGGGCGTAGAAGCGCACCGTATCCTCAGGGTCATACTCGCGCCACTTCCCGTAGGGGATCTCCCGTAGGGTCTGCAGGGCGTACGCGTATTCCGGTGTATAGCCCTTGTCCACCAGGTACTTCGCGACGTGTTCTGGCTCGAGTGCACAGAGCTGGTTCGCTTTGAAGAAGGCCCGCAGGGCCCGTTTGGCGGCCACTGGATATTTGCGCACAAACTCTCGGCTCCCGGTGACCATACAGCAGAAGTACTGCGACCATGGTCGATCCAGTGTGGTGTTGACCACCACACGGCCGAGCTGCTTGGCCCGCAACTCTTGGGGCTCCGGCTGGAAGCCCATGAAGGCGTCAACCTGGCCTTCGGTGAAGAACCGCATGGCGACAGCCGGGGGATCCGTGACCCAGTGGATATCCTGGCGCGGGTCGAGCCCCACATAGGTCGCCATGCTCGCCAGAAAGAGATGGCGCCCGGAGCCCAAGGCGGTAACCGCCACGCGCCTGCCCTTGAGGTCGCGAATCGAACGGACGCGGTCATCCCCGAACAGCTCAAAACAGCCGATATGGAGGCCCGCCAGAAAGACCATCGGGGCCCCGGCGTCGATTTCCGTCAGGATGGTCCAGACGTTCGTCGTGCCGATATCGAGCTCGCCAGCGCCCATCGCCTTGGCGCTGCCAGCGCCCCCGCCGGTCTTAACGTAGTGCACCTCGGTAAAGCCTTCACCCCGCAGAAGCTCTTCGGCAACGAATTGGGGGGCAATGCAGATGGCGCCGGTCTGGTCGAGACGCAGGGTCGTTGTCTCAGGCGGCGGCTCTGCAGCAACCGGCCTGGAGCGTACGCCGAGAAAGCCCGCCGTCCCAGCCAAGGTGACTGCAGCCAGAAATCTCCGCCGGCTCCACTCTGCAGTTTCTTGGCGATCCATACGCTCATCTTCTAAGAGGACACTCATCGTGGGCCCCCCGCTGCTTCAATACTGGTCCAAAGATGCCTCGCGACTCGTGATATCCCCTCTGCAGGAGGAGGTCGATGCCTCGCCCTGGGAGACTCTTCTCGGGCACATCGCATGCCTGGACTCTCCAACGTTAGGAGGTCGTACGAAGATATCGCCGATCTCAGTGTCATAGCTCACCTGTGCAATCTCAACGGCGCCATCAAGATGGGGAAAGGTTGGAGTCCGGAATATCACTCCTTTATGACAGTAGATCGACAGGCTGTATCAGCACAACCCAGCCTGACGTGGAGAGCGGGACACCCCTCGATCAGCTGATCGCTCCCCTAGACCGAAGGGACAAGAGGCAGGTGAGTAATTGTGGCCTCAGCATGAATAGCAATGGTCTCAAGGTAAGAAATGCGAAGGTAGGCTCTGAGGAGAGATACCCCAGCGCTCCCTTCGTCAGCATGGTCCATTTCCCCTGGTGTGCAACAACGGAAAACGCACGCAATACGAAGATGCCGCGCGGCGACGAGTTTAGAGGCGTTCAACACTCGTGTGAACGACCTCGTCAGGGACCTCTCCCGCGCGGGTCGATGATGTCGACCTCCGATGGCGGCAAGCTGATGGTGTGTGCCTTGGCCGCCATCTGGACTTCGTCACATGCGTTTCACCGCTGCGCCAGAAACGCCTGCGCCTGCAGAAGCTCTGGGCGCTCGCTATCGGCCCGCTCGCACAGCGCTAGCAGTTGCATGTAGTGTTGGCGGGCCCTGTCGCGATCGCCAACCAGAGCCGCCGCCTGTGCGGCTCCGTATATCCCGTTAAAACGGTTAGGCTCGCGCTGCATCGAGGCCTCGTATTCTTTCAGGGCTTGCGCCGGCTGATTGAGCTCAAGCAGTAGTTCGCCGAGCATTTCGCGCGCCGGGAAGACGGGACCGGGGGTCACTGGGTGCTTTTCGGTCGAGTCTTCCAGGTCGGCTGCTGAGCGCATCAATGCTAGGGCTTCATCGTTCTTGCCTTCGGCCCGAGCCACCCAGGCGGCGGCGACGCGCCGTTGGACCTCGACCTGGTCGGCCCAGTAGGATTGTTTAGCCTCGACCAAGGCCGCTTGAAGGGCGGCCAACTTCTCGACATGCAGGCGCGCATTGGCTACATCTCCGCTGCGGGCCGAACCGATGGCGCGGGCGAAATGAGTGATCGCTTCGGTATATTTGACCTTACTGGGGCGTGGCTCGAGCCTGGCAGCCTCCGACCAGCGCCGGCGCTCCAGCGTATAGCGCGCCGGAATGGCTGCGAAGGCATACGCCGCGGCGAAATTCTCCAAGTCACCCTGAGCCAGGGCGTCGCGTTCATCCACCACACGCTTGGCTGCTTGATCCTGAGCCATTTGCAGGTGGGCATACCCCAGATAATCCATGGCGTGGAGCTGCTCGAAGGTGGAGTTGTGCGCCTTCGCCGCCGCCGCCGAGTCGCGGTTTGACTCAATGGACTCTTGCCAGAGCCCCAAGCGCGTAAAGATATGCGAGGGCATGTGCAAGGCATGTGGGGCGGATGGAGCGATTTTAGCGTAGCGGCGTGCGGCGTTCAGCCCGCGGTCGGCAAGCGGCGGGTAATCGTAGCTATGGATCAGATAATGCGCCACACCGGGATGCTCGGGTTGCTCCTCAAACACTTTCTCGAGGATCTCGGTGGCTTTGAGCTGCTTGGTGTAAGCCTTGTCATTCGGAGAAGCGGTGGCGTTCAGGGCCAACGCATAGAAGACCGCCGCCTCGCGATCCTCTGGATAGCGGAGGGACAGCACTTCCATGGCCTTTTCATAGGCAAGCGCCCGGGTGCGGTGATCAACCCTGTCCGCATCTTTGTAAAACATCTCGATGGCGGCGATGTATTGCTGTTCCCGCTCGGTCTTGCCACCGACGGTCTTCGCCTGTTCGACGGCGGCTGCCCCCTTCTTCAACATCGCCTCGCTTGGCGGCTGCCACAGCGGATACCACACACTCATGGCAACGCCCCAGTAGCCCATGGCACAAGCGGGGTCGGTCTCGGTGACAGCGGTGAAGCCCTTCACGGCCTCCGCATACCAAAAGGAGTGGAGTAGGGCAAGGGCGCGGTCGAATTGCCTCTGCGCCTCTTGATTGCAAGAAACCGGGAAATGCACCTGGCCGAGTTTCTCGCCTCCCTCGTGTGCCAGCGCCGTTGCTGCAAAGAAGAGCGCTACGGCGGCAGCGAACAGCAAAGATTGGATCGGTCGCATGCTCATTCCTCCTCGTTGCTGGCGGTAGTTTCATGACCACGTGAACCGCGGTCACTCCTTGATAAGCCCGCAATCGCCCGCTAGGCCGTGGATGTATAGCGGCGTTCAGATCAGCATATAGCGGCTCAAAAGCGCGAGGGGTCTCCTCGTCTTGCATGCCCCTCGCCCTGCCTTCTCCCAGCACTACTTCCACCCCCACCCTCCCCCACCAGGGGCTCACGAGGGGAGGTAAATTGCCCCTCCCCCTCGATGTGGGAGGGTTCGGGGGGGAGTGAAGGCAACGCTTCTTCCCCCTCATCCCGACCTTCCTCCGCCAGGGGGGAAGGGGACGTGACGTCGTCTACCTCCCCCAGTCAGCCATCAAGAGGGGGCCATGTACCTCCCTCCCTGTCAGCAGTGGGAGAGGGCAAAGATGATTAACGCGGAAGACACCGTTCTGGGGCTTCTCTCCCGGGGAGCAGCTCTTGTGCCGGCCTATGAGGCAAATCTTTCTTCACAGCTTCACGTAACGGGACATGTTGGCCATGACATCCGACATGACGGCAGCGCACGGTCCGTAGCGCTTCGTACAGCTCCATTTCATAGAGGTCGGCATGGCGCTCGGAACAAAACCAGCGGCCGAGGCGCTGCACCGCTACGTTGCTTTCCTTGCGCACCTCCCGCTTGCACACGGGGCAACGCTTATGAAACAGGCCTGTCAAAAACGAGGTCAGCATGCGATTGCCCTCCAGAGGTGCCTTCGAATGGGACATGCCGGTGCACGCTCCTGATGGCTCCCTCCGTGACTCATCGTCGGTCCGTGCAATGCTGTACAGGGCAAGAAGGGTGCCAATCCGGGCAGATGACGCGCGAGATGCGTCGACGGGCGCATCGGCTCAAGGATCTGCCGCATATTCTGCCAGCGGGGGTGTTCAACGGCACACAGCGCTGGTGCGCTCAGGTCGCATGGGAGCCGAGCCTGGCATGGCCGCTAAAAATCTTGGCGGCTGCTTAGGATTGACCACGTTGGTTAGCTCCAAGCACGGAAGGAAGGAGTTGAGACGCGACTTGGCAGGAGGTTGTCCGAGCGACCATCGACGCCGCTCGGACTCTTTCACAGGTTAGCGCGCCACAGCGCTCGCCGCTTGCTTTTGCTTGATCAGGTTCATCAGGCCCCCAGCCTGGATGATCTCGAGAATCTCGGGTGGATAGGGTTTGATCTGGAAGGTGCGGCCGGACCGCAGGTTCTTGATAACCCCGGATTCTAGGGAGATGTCGACGCCGTCGCCGGCTTGGAAATCATCCACAGCGTCGGGAACTTCCAGCACCGGCAGCCCAATGTTGATGGCGTTGCGATAGAAAATACGCGCAAAGCTTTTGGCGATGATGCAGGCGATCCCATTGGCTTTCAGCGCCACCGGGGCGTGTTCGCGGGAGGAGCCGCTGCCGAAATTCTCCTCGGCGACGATGACATCGCCCGGTTGTACGGTCCTCAGGAAATTTGGATCGTAGTCTTCGAAACAATGCGGAGCTAACTCTTGAGCGGTGCTCAGCATCAGATAGCGCCCAGGTAGGATGTAGTCGGTATTGATATCTCGGCCATAGCGAAAGACCTTGCCGTGAATCGTCTGAGCCATCGATGTCAACCCCCTTGATGCGCTAGCGCGCAAATTGGCACAATGCCACGTCGTCGCCTGCCACCTCGCGCGGATCGGTGATGTAACCGGTCACGGCAGAGGCGGCGGCCACCGCCGGCGAGCACAGAAATGTTTCCCCCCTGGGATCACCGGTGCGACCATGGAAATTTCGGTTGGAGGTAGAGAGCATTTTCTCGCCGGCGCCAATCACCCCCATGTAGCCGCCAATGCAAGGTCCACACGTGCCTTCGGCAATGGCGAAGCCGGCACGGACGAGGGTCTCGATGATGCCCTCCTCGAGCGCCTTCAACCAGATGTTGTGGCTGGCGGGAATGGCGACACCGCGCGTCCCCGGCGCCAGATGTTTGCCCTTGAGGATTTTGGCGGCAATGCGCAGGTCTTCGATCTTGGCGTTGGTGCAGGAGCCGATGAACACCTGATCGATTTTGATCTTCTCCCGCATGGCCTCGCCGACGGGGCGTGTGTTGCTGGGCAGATGTGGGAAGGACACCATGGGTTCAAGGTTGGTCACATCCCACTCGCAGATCCGGGCATAGCTCGCGCCGGCGTCGGCCTCCACCGGGTCCAGCGGACGTTTGGCGCGCTGTTCCTCGTACTCCACTAGTTTGGCGTCGCACGGGAAGATAGCGTTCTTGGCACCGGCCTCGATGGCCATATTGGCCATGGTCAAACGCCCCTCGACCGACAGGGCGTGAATGGCTTCCCCGTGATATTCCAGCGCCTGATACAGGGCGCCATCGTCACCGATCTGGTTGATGAGAAAGAGCACCAGATCTTTTCCTGAAGTCCAGGGGTTCTCGGGAATACCATTGAAGACCACCTTGATGGTTTCCGGCACGCGCAGCCACAATTCCCCCGTGATCCAGGCGGCGGCGAGATCGGTGGAGCCGATGCCGGTGGCGAAGGTATTGACGCCGCCGTAGGTGCAGCTGTGGGAGTCGGCCCCGAGCACGACGTCGCCGGGCACGACGTAGCCCTCATCCGGCAGCAGGGCGTGCTCGATTCCCCCCTGACCGGCCTCGAAGTAGTGCGTCACGCCGAACTTCTGCACGAACTCGCGACAGCGCTTCGCCATGCGCGCCGAGGCGATGTCCTTCGCCGGGACGAAGTGGCTCATCACGATGTAGAGCTTGTCGGGATCGGCCAAGCGTTCGATGCCATATTCCTCCACAATGATGGCCGACATGGCGGTGGTGATGTCGTTGCTCATGATCACATCGGCTTTGGCCGTCACCAGGTCGCCTGGCGCTACCGTGCCTTTCCCCGACTTCTTGGCCAGGAGTTTTTCTGTCATCGTCATAGGCATGGTTCTACCCTTCCTCTATGGCTGCGATCTCCGCCGTTCGCCTCAAATCGCCCCGGCGGCCTTGAGGTTATCGATGTCTTGAGCGTTGTAGCCGAGCGTCTGCAAGATCTCAGCAGTATGCTGGCCAAGCGTCGGCGCCGGCAGTCGAACCTCGCCGGGAGTTCTGGAGAGCTTGACGTTGATGCCGGTCATCTGCACCGGCCCGGCCACTGGGTGCCAGACCTCTATGAGCATCTCGCGCGCCTGAACGTGGGGATCTTGGAAGACCTCGGCGTATGTATTGACCGGCCCGCAGGGGATATCCGCGGCGTCGAGTTTCTCCAACCAATAGCGGCCATCGCGTGTCACCGTCACCTGCTCGATGATCTCTTGCAGGAGATGTTTGTTGGCAACGCGGTCGGCGTTGGTCTTGAAGCGCTGGTCGTCTAAGAGTGCTTCGAGCCCAAGGATGTGACAAAAGCGCGTCCAGAAGTGGGCGCTATCGGCGGCAATGGCGATATAGCCATCTTTTACCCGAAAAGCCCCATGCGGCGCATTGCGACGATGCGTCGAACCCAGCGGGCTGGGAAGTTCACCGCCGGCCAGGAAGGTGGCCGATTCCACCGCTGATAAGGCGATGGAGGTGTCGAGCAATGAGGTATCGACCAATTGCCCTTGGCCGGTGCGCTGGCGCGCGACATACGCACACACGATGCCGAAGGCGGCGAACATGCCGGAGCCGATATCGGCGATCGGCACGCCAGCTTTGGCGGGAGGCATGTCGGGATGGCCGGTGGCGCTCATGATGCCGCTCATCGCCTGGGCGATGGTATCGTATCCGCCGCGACTGGCATAGGGACCGGTCAGGCCGAACCCCGAGATCGAGCAATAGATGATACGAGGGTTCAGCCGGCTGACCGTCTCATAGTCGAATCCCAGGTTGGCCATTGTACCCGGGCGAAAGTTTTCGACCAACACGTCGGCTCGCCCGATTAATTTGGTCAATACCTGCTTGGCGTCGGGATGTTTCAGATTGAGTGTGAGGCTCTTCTTATTTCGGTTGATGGCGAGGAACATGGCGCTCTCGCCGTTGAGATAGGGAGGACCAAACCCGCGCGTATCGTCGCCGCCGTCGGGGCGCTCGATCTTAATCACCTCGGCCCCCATGTCGCCCAACAGCATGGTGCAATAAGGGCCGGCGAGCACGCGAGTGAGATCGACCACAGTCATACCTGTCAGAGGTGGCGCCATCTACTCTGCTCCTTTCCATCTCCGTTGCCGCCGATCGAAACGCTGTTGGGCGGTATTCTCCAGTGTCTCATCAAAATTGTCAACCCGTCTGCGGGCCTCCCTTTCCATTTGACTCCTCTGCGAGAACCGCCTACATTAGCTGTGATGGTTGGTAGCCGTGGTCGATGCCCCCCAGGGGGAGGTGGATGCTGCACATCGCAGATCGCTCACGAACACAGCAAGTGCGCACCCGTTGGTTCTTGTTGCTGTCGCTGCTCCTCCACGGACTTGCCATCGTGGTGCTGAATATGACGCTGCTGTCGAAGGACGACGTGCAGCCGACGCCGCCCAAGAATCCCATTCGCGTGTCGTTTGCGCGACCGGAGAAGACCGAAGAGCCCCAGCAAGCCGAGGTATTTGCCGAGGCCTCCAGCCGCGCTCAATCCCCTGAAGGTCCGAAGGCCGAGGTGGCAAAAGACACTGAGACCATCCTCCCGAAGCCGGTGCAGAACCCATCCTCACCATCGCCGCCATCGCTCCCAAAGCCTCCCCTCCAAGCACAGCCGCTGCCGGAACCGCCAGCTCCTGCCACCGAACGCCCAGCGCGGGAGCCTGCTAAGCCCCCAGCGGCGCCCCCTGTCAAGCCGCCGGCGCCAGAGCCGCGTCGCCAGGAGCGCGCCAAGGCGGAAATCCCACCTCCTAAGCCAGCGCCGCAGGCTTCTAGCGAGCGCCGTGAACCCAAACGCTTGGCTAAGCTACCGGAGCCAGCCGAACGTCCCGCGCCAACCCCGAATTCGAAGGTGATACCTCCTAGTGTGCCTAAAGCTGAGTCTCCTCCCGCACCGGAGCAGAGCCAACCCCGATTCCTCGGTCGCATCCCCCTCCTCACCGGCGACGACCTAGAGAAATACGCTCGGGTGCGCGCGTCGGACCAACGAACTTCCTCGGGCGACACGATCTCTCTCGACACTCAAGAGCTCAAATATCTCTCCTATTTCGCCCATATCAAGCGCCGAATCGAGCGCGTTTGGACTTACCCTCCGGAGGCGATCACCGGAGGGCTTCAGGGCCAGTTGCATCTGAAATTTGTGTTGCAGCGCAATGGCCAAGTCAAAACCGTCGAGTTGGTACGCTCATCCGGCTGGAAGGTATTGGATAAAGAGGCCTGGGACGCGGTGGTCAACGCTGGTCCGTTCAATCCATTTCCCCCGCTGATTCCGGAGGATGAACTGCATATCACCGCGCGGTTTACGTATGTGCTGGATGAGGCCGTCCGGCGCACTCGCGTGCGGTAGACGCCCTGCTTCGGCGAGGTCGTATGAAGATCTGGCGTAAGGTGGAATTTCGGGGCCGCGATGCTCTTGGGAACCCTTTTGTCGATTTCGGTTTCATCGAAACGGATGGGCCACGATTCGCCCTGACCAGCCATCTCCTGCGCGAACCGTTATGGGTGGGAGGCGAAGAGGAGATCCTACCGCAGTTCAAGCGCTACTTCGAAATGCAAGGCTTTGCTGATCTCCGCTACAAAGTCTTGTGGGATGACAACGGCCCAGTAGACTCCCGATTTGAAGAGGGATGGGCGCGCTTATAACAACCCCATTGGGGCTGATGGGTGGCGAATGGCAGGAGTTTAATCGAACCCCCTGCTGTGGGAGTCGCCGAGGTTGCCCGCTACCCATAGCTCGACGACTCCGGCGGTGAGGTCAGCCTCACGGGGGAGGCCAGTCATTGGGCCTTGGCCAATCTGCTGGCCACATCTAAAATCTCTTCGGGGTCGAGCATGTGGCTATTGTTGCCCATGACATGCTTGTAGCGCACAACCCCCTGTTTATCGATGAAAAAGTATGAGCGTTTGGCATAGTGAAACGATCCCGATTTGGGGTCTTCGTCCAGCACCCCGTACTTTCTGGTCGTATCACGCGAGAAATCGTCCAACAACGGGTAAGTTAAGCCGAGCTTTTCGGCGAACGCCTTCTGGGCACCGATGTGATCTACGCTGACCCCCAGGACCTGGGTGTCGAGGCTTTCGTACTTGGGAAGATCCAATTGGAAAGCCAAGGTCTCATTGGTTCAGACACCGCCGAAGGCACGGAAATAGAAGAAAAGCAAGACGTTCTTCTTGCCTTGGAAATCCGACAGCCGCACCGTCTCGCCGACCGTACTAAACATCAGAAAATCAGGGGCTTTGTCACCAACCTCCACAGCCCAGGACCCCCACGGCGGCCATAGCATCAGGACGGCCATAAGAGCCGTGGTAAGACTAAGGACTTGACGCCGCTGTCTTTGCATGTCCATCCTCCTTTTATGTGCCTCTGACCCACTTGTCTCCTGCCTTTCTGCACTGTTTCCCTGACATGGAGGGCGCGGAAAAGTCTTTTTATGCCCCAGCGCCGACATGCAGTTGACAGGATATAGGCTGCTGCATGGGTGTAGGTCAAGAATTTTCTCGCCTCGGCGGCGGCTCTGCACCACATGCTGGCCCACCGCCACACAATGCCGGTGGCATTGAGCAAAAGCGGTGCCGAAGCGCTGTCTCACCGGGAACTCACTGAAAACACGGCGAACGCATCTGCGGTGGCGTGGGGGGATGAGGTCGGGCGGCTGTGCAGAACGAGCCACTCGCCCTCTTTTAGCTCGTTTGAAACAGGCAGGGACCCTCGCCGATTCAGGGCCTTCAGCCGATGCGTCATTTTACACCCTCAGCGGCGCGATTGCCGCAGCACTTGGCTTCTGACCGGAGAATAACTGCCCTTGACACAAGGTATTTTCACGGTTACCTTGAGGGTTTCAATCGATGCATCCCATCGCTGCCGCGCTCGCGATCGGCCCTATAGGAAGCCCTGGCAATCCTCCTATGGGGCAAGAGGAGCTCATCAGAGGGCGGACTCCCATGGCCATAGCCTCAGCGCCATCGTCTCTCAGCCCCGTCGCCGCGTCTGCGAAGAGCGTTCCGCAACGTCCAGCCGCCACCGATGCAGAGTGGTGGGTCACACCGCTTCGCTGGACGGCTCTGGCGATCTTCGGACTCATTCCCATCGGGGCCTATCGGGCCGAAGCCTATGCCGGACGCATCGTCTGGACTGTGGCCATCGCCGTCTTGCCGCTGTTTATCGTGCTCATTGGCTATCATCGCTGGCGGCGCATCTGTCCGTTGGCCGTCATCGCTCAAATCCCCCTGTATCTGGGTCGCCCGGGCAAGCGTCGAGCCAGTACCTGGCTCGAAGGGCGTTACTATTACATCCCCCTGACGATCTTCGTCCTGTCGCTCTGGTTGCGGCTGATCGCGACGAACGGCGATGGTCAGGCGCTGGCAGCGTTTTTCATCGTGCTCTCCCTGGCGGCGCTGGTCTTCGGGCTCTTCTACACCGGCAAGACATGGTGTAACTACATCTGTCCTGTGTCGTTCATCGAGAAGATCTACACTGAGCCGCACGGCTTGCGCGAGACCCCCAATTCGCAATGTCCGAAGTGCACCGCGTGCAAAAAGACCTGCCCCGATATCAACGAGGAGAACGGTTACTGGAAGGAGATCGACCTTCGGCCGAAACGGCTGGCCTATTTCGCGTTTCCCGGCCTGGTGTTCGGGTTCTATTTCTACTACTACTTACAGGCCGGCACCTGGGAATATTACTTCAGCGGCCAATGGACGCGGCAGCCCGGGCTGATTTATACCGCTTTCCTGCCCGGATGGAATGCCGACACCGCTGGGCTCTTTTTCCTCCCCAGTGTGCCCCGGGCGTTGGCGGCGCTGCTGACACTCGTCCTCTCTGGTGCTGCGAGCTGGTGGGCTTTTTCCCGACTCGAAGAGGTGTTGGGAAATTGGCTGCGACGACGATATCCGGAAGTGGATAGCGGGCGCGTCCGTCATCTCATGTTCACATTCGCCGCCTTCACCGCCTTTATCACGTTTTACAGCTTTGCCGGGGCGCCGACGCTGCGTCTTGCCCCGCCCATCCAGCATCTCTTTCTGATCCTGGTTATGCTCACCGCCGCGCTCTTTCTGGTGCGCCGTCTGCGTCGTACGCAGCAGGTTTTTGCCGAAGAGACCCTGGCGCGGAGCATGATCAAGCACTGGGAATGGAGCGACATTCAGCCCCCGAAAGATCTCCACGATGCGTTCTTAATCCACACCATCCGCGCTCGGGAGAGCAAAAAGGGCTACGAACAGCTATTGGAAGTCTACAAGAATGCGGTGCGTGATACCTTGGCCCATGGCTTCATCACCCGTGAGGAAGTCCAGCACCTGGAGTCGCTACGGAGCCAGCTCCACATCAAAGAGGCCGACCATGCAAAGGTGATGGCGGCGCTTGCAGAAGAGGAGCGGGCCCTCATCAGCGATCCAGGACGGCAGGTATCGGCTGAGAAACGCTTGCAACTCGACACCTACGCCCGCGCCCTGGAAAACTATCTCCAATCGGTGTTCGCGGCCGAAGGCAGACCGGATGACAGTCTCATCGCCAAGCTGCGCTCGGAGTATCATGTGACGCAGGAAGAGCATGCAGCGATTCTCGATGAGGTGCTGGGTGGCGCGGGCGCCATGGCTGCCCGCCTGACCGAGGAAATTCTCACTGCCGAGCGCGCCGCCCTGGCAGTGCAGACGCTGGAACGCACACCCTCGCCGGCCCACGGATTCCTCGCCGACCTCCTCCGGCGTCGCCTGGCTCGTGCCCTCGACGCCTTGATGCGAGGGCTCAGTCTGGAGCGGAGGGATGAAGTGAGTCGTGCCTTATTGAAGGGCCTCAGTTCAACAGATCGTGCCCTGCGCAAGGCGGCCGTCGAGCGTTTCCGTGCCACTGTCACGCCGTCGGTGGCCGAACGTGTGGAATCAGCCTATAACCAGGCCGCACGGCAAAATCCGCCCCCGACCACGATGCAGGAGGTGCTTCAAGCCTGCCTATTGAATGTGGACCCCTATGTGCGGGCGGCGGCAGCATACATCTTGTGCACGCAGGCAAGCAACGATGAAATGCTGACCGCAGCCACGCTTCACGATGAGCATGAAGTCGTCCGCGAAATCGGGCAACGTCTCCAAGAACAGAGAGACCAGGGTGGGGTTGCACCGGCGGCGGGTCGCCCCCTCTTGACCATTGAAAAGATGCTCGCCCTTCGTACCGCCCCGCTGTTTTCGACGCTCGCCCCAGAAAGCCTCGTCGAGCTGGCTCGCGCCAGCGTTGAAGCCGAGTATGCCCCAGGGGAAACGTTATGCGTCGAGGGCGAGCCCGGCAACGAAGCCTTCATTGTGCTGGCCGGCGAAGCAGAGGTGCTGCGCGGCCAAGGGCCTGACACACGAGTCATAGCCACGGAGAGGACGGGAGCGCTGATCGGAGAATTGGCGGTCCTCGATCCGGCTCCGCGGGCAGCCACGTTGCGTGCTGCACCTCACGGCGTGCGCGTGCTCCGCCTCGATGGCCAAGCGTTTCGTGATGCCCTCAACGCCGACCCCGCCATCGCGGCCGAGGTCATTCGCATCCTCGCCCAACGCATGCGGGAGGGAACGGATCTTCCGTCGAAGAGTAAATCGGTACAGTCGGCGGTATCGGCTGTGCCGAAGGCGGCCGAGGAATGTTAACGATGGCGATGATCGGGGAGGATTTCGCTATAGCACCAGGGCAAACAGAGTTGACAAGGCCCACTCCACCGCGTAGAGTAAGCCCTGCAGCCCGAGCGAGCTTTCCCCCCACCACAAGCAAATGAGTGATCCAGCGCTAGCCAGTTGCCCTGGATACTCTGAGGCGTTTGGAGGGGGTGCCAACTATGCTCTGGCCCATTCATACGGTCATCCGTGGCCTGTATATGGTCGCGGTGATCGGGCTCTTTCTCTATGGCATAAACGCTTATATCATGATCCTGTTGCATTGGTGGAGTCGCCGTAGAGGGCCGAGAGCACAGCCCCCGAAATCGCCGCCGACCTGGCCGATGGTGACCGTTCAACTCCCGCTATACAACGAGCGCTACGTGGCTCAGCGCCTCCTCGAGGCTGTTGGCGCTCTGGACTACCCGACGGAGCGCCTCGAAATCCAGGTGTTAGATGATTCCAGCGACGATACGACGGACATTGTCGCCGATGCAATAGCGAAGCTCCGCCAGAAAGGCCTCACTGTCGTGTATCTGCACCGCAAAGAGCGCCTCGGCTTTAAGGCTGGGGCCTTGGCGGCTGGCCTTGAGCAGATGGCTGGGGACTTCGTGGCGATCTTCGACGCCGATTTTGTGCCAGCGCCGGACTTCCTGCGCCAGACCATCCCCTATTTCGATGACCCTCGGGTAGCAGTGGTCCAAGCTCGGTGGGGGCATCTGAACCGCGACCATTCGCTCTTGACGCTGGCTCAGTCGCTGGCTATCGACGGCCACTTCGGTGTCGAACAATCGGCCCGCTGTTGGGGAAACCTATTCTTGAGCTTCAACGGATCGGCTGGGGTATGGCGAACGGCGGCGATTCACGATGCCGGCGGTTGGGGCTCTGATACGCTGACAGAGGATCTGGACCTCAGTTATCGTGCCCAACTCCGCGGCTGGCGCATTCTGTACCTGCCGCATGTCGTCTGTCTGGCCGAACTGCCGGTGTTGATCACCGCCCTCAAATCGCAACAACGCCGCTGGGCGAAGGGCACGACCCAGACAGCCATCAAACTCCTCCCGCAGGTTTTGCGCGCGCCGCTCCCTATCTGGGTTAAGTATCAAGCCTGTATCCAGCTCACCTCTTACCTGATCTATCCGCTAATCTTAACCGTGTTATTGCTCTTGGTGCCGTTGTTCAGCATCCACGACCTTGCGCCACCGACGGCAGCCCTCGGAACCCTCGGTGTAGCCTTCGGGCTGGCCACGTTTGGGCCGGGTAGCATGCTCATCTATGGGCAACACGTGCTGTATCCTGCTGGGTGGCGCCGGGCATGGGGACTAGGGGTTTTGATGGTGCTCGGCATCGGGATTTCCTGGAGCATATGCGCGGCCCTTGGCAGCGCGCTTTGGGGTAAGGGTTGGGAATTCGAGCGCACCCCGAAATTCGGCATCGGAGCACAAGGAGGCGCATGGAAGGAGAAAGGGTATGCCGAGCGATGGCCCTGGGGTGGCGTCTTCGAGATCGGCTTGGGGTGCTACTGTGCCTGGACCATATGGCTAGCGTGGGATTCAGCCCAGCAAGGGGCTTTACCGTTTTTGCTGCTGGCCCTGTTTGGATTTTGGGTGGTGGGCGTGCTGACCGTGTTGCACACCACCAATGGCTGATCCCCCCAGCGCTCGATCGTCGATGCGCCTTTGCCCAGATCCAAGCGCTCGCTGATACCCCGCAATGGATGGTACCGAGCGACCACGATTGGAGTGCACACGTGGGACAGATTCTCGTCGCTTCGCCTGGGAACTTACAGGAGTTTCAACAGAATGTCAGAGCGATTCCTGAAGGCCATGTCGAATTCTATATGCATGAAGACTCGCTTGACCTCTTCATCCCTGAGGAACAGGCCGCCCTTCTGACTCGCTATGGGCTTGAATTCCGGGTGATTAGGACGATCGATGGCGACCGTGTTAAAGTTTTCTACGACCATATCCCCACAGCGGTCGCCGATTTGGCACACCGCGAGGCCGCGATCAGGTCGGCCGTTCTCGCCCGTGATGGCATCGCGGCCTTCTGTCTTGGCTATAACTGCGAGAACGAGGTGGAAGATGATCTGGCGGTTAACGGCTATCGCTATTTGCCCTTCGTCCACCTTGCCCCACAAGGGGTACGGACGTATCTCTTCAAGGTGATCTTCACGCGAGACGAGGCGGCCGAAGTCATGGGGGCGCACTTCGCGCCGGCGCTGGTCGATGAATGGGTTCGCCAATTGCCCGTCGCCGATTTGACCGGCATCTTCGGCGTTGACGACAGCATCGACAACACCGACATCTGAGAGGACAACGATGGGAACAAGCCAACCGCCGAGTCGCAAACTGCTTGTGCTGGTGGGACCACCAGGGGTCGGGAAAAAATTCTGTACGCTGCGGCTCAACGGCAACCATCCGATGGATATCGAGATCTTGAAAACGATCACTACCCAGCCGCAACGCCAGATCTTTGACTCGCTCTTTTACCACACGGTCAGCCGCGAGACCTTCCAACAGCGCGTGGCGGGGGGGCATCTCTTAGAGCATGACGAATTCGCCGGCCATTGGTACGGGATTGAGCGAGCCGACGCCGAAGCCCTCCTCAAACAGAAGCATGGCGTGGTGTCGGCCACCCCGCAGGGAGCAGAAGCCCTGAGGCAGAGCGGTATCTCGACCATTATCGCGTATCTCACGCCGGCATCTCAGAGCCTCATCGAGAGTAATCTCCGCAAAAAGAACGAAGATCCCGAGCGTCTTGCCATGCTGCGGCAGGCACAGATGCGGTTCGATCGACTGCCGGAATCGGCGTATGACATCGCCATTTATGTCAAGTCCCCTGAGGCGGCGGAAAAGGAATTGGAGGAGCGCCTCCGGGATTACATGGAGTTGCACTAACGGGGTAGATATCGCCTCGTTGCAGTTCCATGGCCTCGAAGGGAACGCCGATGGGAAAGTACTCTCGTGGCAACGAAACCTTGACATCATCCGCTAGCCTGTACATACTGTCTCGGCGGGAAAATTCGGGCGAGAGACGTGTATCTCGAGCCACAGGAAGGACGTACTGAGCGATGCGGTGTTGGTGTTCAGGGCCCATAGCTCAGTTGGCAGAGCGGCCGGCTCATAACCGGTTGGTCCCTGGTTCGAGTCCAGGTGGGCCCATTCGAGGTTCCGCAGTCGCCGTCTAGTGAGGTCGACATGCAAGAAAACGCCGTGCGATGGAGAGGGGGGCGCAGACGTGGAGGGGCAACTCCGCCTACTTGTGACGCTGCAGGAGCTGGAGGTGGCAATTAAACGCTTCGAAGAGGCCATCGAGGCCAAACCCCGCGAACTCGACCCCCTCACGCGCGCCCTGGATGAAGCGCAAGCCACCGTCACGAAGCACCGCAAAGAGCTGGAAGACATCGATAAGCAACGACGCCAGCTCGAAGCGGAGATCACCCAAGAGCAGTATAATCTGCAGAAAGCCCAGCGCAAGCTCCTCGAAGTCAAGACCAATAAAGAGTATGCCGCTATGTTGGTGGAGATCGATACGCTGAAGCAGAAGATCTCCGCTCGCGAAGACAAGGTGTTGCAGCTCATGGAAGTGGCCGAACTCCGGAAGCAACAAGTACAAGACCTCGATCAGCGCGTCAAGGAAGAGGAGCAGCGCTTGACGGAGGGCCGACGTAAAAACGAAGCGGAACTGGCGGTGTTACAGAGGCTAGTGGCTGAGCGGCGTCAGAATCGTGAGGCCGCGTTGCAACAGCTCGACCGCCCTGTGGTCGAGCTCTATATCCGGCTGTTGAACTCGCGTAAGGGCCTGGCAGTGGTCGGGATTAAGAATGGCGCCTGTGGGGGGTGTTCACTCACCCTACCACCGCAGCTTATCCAGGAAGTGCGACGAGGCGATCGCCTCATCACCTGCTCGCACTGCCAGCGTATTTTATACTGGAATCGTGAGGGTCAGCAGTCGCCTTCCGATGTGGGTGCGTCAGAGTTGGTCAGATGATCGCGGGTTTCCGCGGCGGAAATCCGAGGAAAGTCCGAGCTCCACAGAGCAGGTTGCTGGGTAACGCCCAGGCGGGGTGACCCGACAGACAGTGCCACAGAGAAGAGACCGCCGATGGCCGGGCGACCGGGGTTCCGCCAGAGCCTCTGGTGGACGGGAATCCGGCACAGGCAAGGGTGAAACGGTGGTGTAAGAGACCACCAGCAGTCCGGGTGACCGGATTGGCTTGGTAAACCTCAACCGGAGCAAGACCAAATAGGGGAGCGTTTGAGGGTGGCTCGCCCGAGGCTCCCGGGTAGGTCGCTTGAGGCGTGGGGTAACTCACGTCCCAGAGGAATGATCATCACCGATGCCCCTGGTATCGGCACAGAACTCGGCTTATGATCGACTCTGACGTGCCCCGCTCTTTCCAGCCAAGCTCGCTTTGTCTTTCTCATCACACCCCTGTCCCAGCCCATCCCGATCTATAGAAACGAGGCCTCGACCAAGCCGATCTCAACGCCTATGACCCCCCGCACCGCCTCGTTCCCCTCTTCATGTGGGAGAGGACGGGGCGACGCAAAGGCGACATGAACGCGGTGATCTCACGGATCAAGATCGCTCCTCGAGTCGATGCAGATGTGGGGTCACCAGATTGATGATCTCGTTCGCCGTTTCCTCCACAGCCTTGCCTGTGACGTTGATGACCGGCCAGCGCTGGCTCTTGCACAGCCGCAAACTGTAGCGTAGCTCCTGACGGATATGCTCGAGATCGGCGTAGGACGACTCCTCCGCCCCCATATTTTTCAGACGTTCGCGGCGGATCAGCGCCAGGCGTTCGGGATCGGTCGTCAGCCCTACGACCTTGCGCGGGTCCAGGGCACGCAGCTGCTCGGGCGGCTCCAACCCCAAGATAATCGGAACATTGGCGACCTTCCAACCGCGGTAGGCCAGATAAAAACTGACAGGGGTCTTGGAGGTGCGCGACGGTCCGACGATCACCAAGTCAGCCTCATCGAGGTCATCGAGCTTTTGCCCATCATCGTGTTGGACGGTGAACTCCATGGCATCGACCCGCTGATAGTACCCGGCGTCGGTCTGCTGGAGCAGACCGGGCCTCCCCCAAGGGGTGCGATGCAAGAAGTCCTGCAGCTTGGATAACAGGCCCCCGAGGAGATCGACCGCAATGACCCCGCGTTCCATGGCGGCGATGTGGACGGCCTGCCGCAACTCTACTGAAACCAGTGTGTAGACAACCATCCCTTGGTCATGCGCCGCCGCGGCGACGACTTCGTTGACCTGTTCCACCGTGCGCACATCTGGAATACGGATGATCATTACCGGCAGATCGAATTGCGCCAGGGCCGCTTCCAGGACGCGTTTTCCTGTCTGCCCGGTCCCGTCAGACAGGACGAAAATGCGATAATCCTCTGGATGTTCCATACCTCCCTTTCGGCGGGGGTGAGCCGCGGATGCAGCAGTGGGAAAGACCCATTACGCGATCACGCACCATCGCACACGTCATGGCGGCTTCGAAAACTTCTACGACTGCCCGTCAAGCGTTCCAGTCCTCTTCTCCCGCTGGGAGCACAGGCGTGAGGATACGCTGCAGGAGGCAGGCCTGGCCCCCTCTCCCCTGTAGGACAGGGTGAGGGCGGCTCCAAACGCCGCTCACAAGTGTGCTTTCCAGCGCTCCGGCCCTCTCCCAATGGGAGACGGGGCCTTAACCTAAGGGCCTGCTCCCCCGACACGCTAAAGCGGGAACCATAACATGACTTGACCGGTGCCGATGGCGTTTTCATAGGCACCGTATTGCACCGCTGCGGCCTTGCACTCTCTGTCCCCCAGGGCGCCGACCAGCATCGAGTAATGGGCAAAGAAGCCCTCTGGCGAGCATTTGCTGCGGAACTCCGGCACGATATCGATGACCGCCGCATGATGGCCCTTTTTCAGGTGATCGATGATCATCTCATCATAAGCCCGGTTCATCTCGCTCGAGATATGGTGCGGATCGGGGCTAGAGTGCTGCGGCATCTCGTCGTAGGACCAGAACTGATGGGATAAACCCCCTGCGGCCAGAATCACGACACGACGGGCGCTGTCGCGGATGGCGCGGCCGATAGCGACCCCGAATTCCATATGGCGTTCATGAGAGGCCGTCTGACAGACGCCGATGGCGAGCACGCGATGCTGGCGCTGCGGATTCAGATAATGCATTAAATTCAGCGTCGGATAGTGTAGCGCCATACCCTGATAATCCGCACCCTCACAGCGCATCCCTGCCTGTTGCGCTTGCAGCACGATCGCCTCGCCGAGCCCTTTATCCCCTCGGTAATCGAAGGCCAGATTGTGGATCACGCTGGGAAGTTCATCGGATGTGTACACCCCCTGCAGATGCTCCTGCGTGTTGACGACGAAGCCCCGCGTGGTGAACCAGTGTGTGTCGAACACGATGAAGGTATCGAACGCCAGCGACGCCAGGCGTTCGCGGTAAATGTCCTGCAACGCCTGAGGAAACGACGTATCGCGACCGCCATAGCGGGATTTACGCTCCGCCTCCGGCAACATAATGCTCGGCACATGGCTGAGCAATCCAGCAGCAACTATAGCGCCCATCGTGATCTCCTCTCTCGACACAACCAGCTGGGCATCTCCAGCTCAGGTAAAGGCTACCATGCGCCCTGTCTCCGAGCCCTGCCGTGACAGAAGATATCATGCCCGACGCAGGGCGGCCATGCCAATCGTCAAGATGACCCTCGAGATCCAGTATCACGCCCCTTCGTATGCTTTCTTGATCTCCTGCTCGGCCCAGGCGATCGCCTCTTTGGTGGGCATCCCGCCGACGGCTTTGGCGAACATATTGGGAATGATATAAGCATTGAACACCAGCGGCGCGCCGCGGGTGGGAGGCCCTGGCCAGCCCGACAGCGCCGACCAATTGGCGAAACCGATCAGAGCCTGCAGTTTTGGGTCGCGGCGCCACACCGGATGTTCGTCGTAGGCCTTCAAGAACGGTTGGTTGAAGCCCGCTCCGGCTTCGATGAAGGCGTTGAACTGTTCGGACTCAAACAGGAAGCGGAGAAAGTCCTTGGCCAGCTCCGGCTGCTTGGCGAACTTCCAGATGGCCAAACTCCAGGCCGGCGTTACACCCAGCCGGCGAGCTGGACCCTTGGGTGGGATGGTGTGATTGATGTGCCGGGCCATGTCGGGATTTTTTTGACGTGCGGCTTCATAGATGCTGATGGCGTTTCGCGTCCACGACCCTTTGCCGGAGAGAATGAATCGGTTATTGCTGGCGTCGTCCCATGACAGAACTTCTGGCTCCATGCACTCATGGTACACGCTTTTCACATACTCGATGGCTTCGGCGGTCTGCGGTGAATTGATGGTGATCGTTTTGCCGTCTTCGGCGACGATAGAGGCCCCATAACACCATAGAATGGGATAGAGCGTCGAGTTCGAATCGGTCGTTTGACTGATGGCGAACCCGATAGGGTGGCCGATCTTTTTCAGCTTGCGGCCGGCCCGCAGGAGGTCTTCGTAGCTGTCTGGGGCTGATTCGCCCACCTGTGCAAAATAATCCTCCCGGTAGGTGATGCAGCCGGAGACATAGAACCACGGCACGGCTTTCCACTCCCCATCGATGACATCCGCCTGCCGTGAGAAGTCCCACCAGCCGCCGTGTTTCTTCCCGAGTTCATCGCACAGATCGCTCACGGTCAAGGTGGAATGCTGATGGAGGGCGGCCTCGAGATCTCTGAACAGGACGATATCGTGCCCGGACTGCGTCTGCACTTCAGCGGCAAGCTTGGAGGGAATTTGCAGGTGAGCGATGAAGTCGATGCGCACCTTGACGCCCTGCTGCCGGCTGAAAGCCTCGGCTTGTTTTTTGAGCTCAACGTCCGAGGCGGGCACGAAGTGGTTCCAGGTCAGCATGCTGAGCTCGCGTTCCTGCGCCACAACAGGCGCCTGCCGCCACTGCACGATGCCGTAAATGCCAGCGGCGGCGCCCATGGTCTGCCTGAAGAATTGCCGACGAGTCTGTCCCAGTCGATGGTGAGTCATGGCGCCCTCCCTCTCTCATTTCTTCACCTGAGCGAGCCAGCCTTTCAAGGCCTGATACAACACGGTTTCCAACGTGCCGATGCTAGCCATGCGGGCGCCCTTGTGGAGCGCCTCCCGCACCTCTTCGACGCTACGAACCGACAGGCTGACCGGTATTCCCTTGCGAGCGGCGGCAGCCATGAGTTTGGCTACGGCGGCTTGCACCGAAGGATGATCGGCCTGGCCGGGAACTCCCAACGAGCCGGAGAGATCGCTCAACCCGATCGACAAGGCCGTGATGCCTTTGACCTCGGTGATCGCCTCGATGTTCTCGACCGCTTCGGCCTCCTCCATCATCAGCAAGACTGCCACGGCATCGTTGATGCTCTTGAAATACTCTTGGCTGGGGATGGCCCCGAACTGGGAGCCGCGATTGGGGCCGATGCCTCGCGCCCCATCGGGTGGGTACATGGCGGCGGCCACCGCGCGTCGGGCATCTTCTGGCCCTTTGATGTGGGGCACGAGCACACCCTGGGCACCGATGTCGAGCACGCGCATGATCAGGCCGGGGCTGTTCTCGTTGACGCGCACGATCGGCGTGATGTCGCTCGCGTAAGCGGTGAGAATCAGAGAATCGAGCGCTTCGAAGCTATGGGCGCCGTGTTCGGCGTCCAAGACGACATAGTCATACCCGGCATAGCCTAGCACTTCAACCATGGTCGGCTCTGGAGTACGCAGTAACCCGCCGAAGACGGGCTGTCCTTGGCGCAGCTTCTGTTTCAGACGATTCGGCCGGATGGGCATGGTACGGTCTCCCCATAATCATGACGCTATGTTGATGGCCTATGCGTTCATGTGCGGACGGGACTTCCCGATCACGTCGATGATGTCCTGACCAAACTGTTCGAGCTTGCGCTCCCCCATGCCATGGAGTGTCGCCAATTCGGCGAGCGAACCCGGATGGCGGCGGGCGATACTCTCCAACACACGGTTGTGGAGGATCAAATAGGCTGGGACGCCCAGGCTCTGGGCTTTTTGGTAACGCCACCGGCGCAGGCGCTCGAACAGGTCTGCATCGACATCGCCGGACTCTTCCGCGGCGGCTGTTGCGGCTTGCCGATGACCCATGCGCGAGCTCGACATCGTTGCGGGAGGGGATGAAACGCCCGCCAGCGGATGGAGCGCCTCGCTCGCTAGAGCTTGGCGGCCAGCCGCGGTGATGTGCAGCTTCGGGAACTCTTCTGCGGTCGTACGCAGCAGATCTCGCCCGAGCATCTCATCAATCCACGTCATGATGCGTTCCCGCGTATATGAACGCAGCTGGCCATATGCCTTGGACCGATCCAGTCGCCACTCGATGAGCTGTTTGCGTTTGCTCCCGAGCAAGACGTCGCCGATCATCCCTCGCCCGAGGCGCCCGCCGAAATCGGCCACTGCTTGCAGAATCACGCGAACGACGCGATCGGATTCCGCCGTGGCCAGGCCAATCGCCTCGGCGCGCGGCTCGGGAGCCGGGTGGTCCGGCTGCGGGGCACAGACGTCGCAGCCCCGGCATGGCGGGGTAAAGGTTTGCCCGAAGTAACGTAGGAGGTGGAGGCGACGACAGGTGCGGCGGTCGGTATATGCGAGCATTTTCTTGAGACGCGCATCGTCGCGTGCCTTACGTTGGCCGAGCGGACGGAAATCGATGGCGGGACGCCCAACCTCCGGCCGAGTCAGGACATACTTACCGTCGGGCAGGACCTCTACCCATCCTTGCTCATACAGGATATGTAACGCGGCATTGACGTTGATCTCACGCCACTGGCTCACCGTCGCGAGATCAGCAACCGACAGCGCCCGGGGATGAGCCTGCCGAAGCATGGTATACATGCGAAAAACCTGCTCGGGTTCCGGGTATGCCTGGTCGATGAAGAAGCGCTGAATTCGCACATCCTGTTGGGAAAACAACAGCGTACACGTGGCGGGTCGGCCATCGCGGCCGGCGCGGCCTGCCTCCTGGTAATAACTCTCCAGCGAGCCTGGGATGTTGTAGTGCACGATGCGACGGATATTCGGTTTATCGACGCCCATGCCGAACGCGACGGTGGCCACCATGATGTGCACCCGATCGTCTTGGAAGTCGAGCTGTGCCTGCGTTCGTTGTGCGGATTCCAGCCCAGCGTGATACAGGCAGACGCTGAAGCCGCGGCTGGCCAAGAGCTCGAAGACTGTTTGGGCCTCACGACGGGTACTCGTATACACGATGGTGGGCCCTGGTTCTGAACCGAGCAATGCCAGCAAACGCTCGATTTTGTCGTTTGGCCGCGCGATGTTGACCACTTCAAAGCGCAGGTTAGGGCGGTTGAAGTCGCCGATGACGCGCTGCATCGTCGGCAGCTCCAGGGTACGTACGATGTCATCCTGGACGGCTGGCGTCGCCGTCGCGGTCAAGGCCAGCACTGTGGCCCGTTTGAGTTCTGGCAACCGACGACTGAGGGTGCGGTAGTGGGGACGAAAGTCATGGCCCCATTGACTGATGCAATGGGCTTCATCAATGACGAGGAGATCGACGGGAGCCGAACGCACCCAGCGCTGGAAGCGGGGAGCATCGCAGCGCTCCGGCGCGATATACACCAATTTGTAGCGGCCGTGTTCGACTTCAGCATAGCGGGCGCTCATTTCCGCAGCGTCGAGCGCACTACTCAAACACGTGGCGTTGGTAATGCCGCGGCGCCCGAGGCCTTCGACTTGGTCCTGCATGAGGGCGATCAGCGGCGAGACCACCAGCGTGACGCCAGGCAGCAGTTGAGCCGTTAATTGATAACACAGGGATTTACCCGACCCGGTTGGCAGGATCGCCAGCGTGTGATGGCCTTGGAGGATAGACTCGACCACCTCGCGTTGGCCAGGGCGAAAGGTCTCAAAGCCGAACACCTCGGTGAGGCGCGCTTCTAGCCGTCCCATACAGTCTTCCAGCAGCCTCAATAACCGCCTGCCCCACAATGGCAAGGACACACAGCACCATCCTGCCTCGAATGTATGGTGGTGTCCGCAAGCGGTCCTGCCATCAGGCTCTAGATCTCTAGAGCAAACGCCATTGCTCGGCTGTCGCCACGAATTCATCAGGGGCGGTGCGTACCACCTCTCCGCTGTGGAGGATGTGGTGCACCTCCACTCCTTCGGCGATCAGCGACCGGGTGATCAGCCAATAGCGATGGCAACGGCGATAGTCTGCTTCGCTACACATGACAGCGGTGCGCTGTCCTGACGCCTGCTCCTGCACCTGCCGCAAACCTTCGCGATAGATCGGTGCAACCGCTAAGCGCATGTAATCCACCTTGCCATTGGGGAGGCGATATTGAGGATCTTTGGGGCGTCCCCCCAGCTTGTCGCCCAAATAGCGGTAGACGATACCACGCTGCCCCAAGGCGGTGTTCAACGAGGTGCGATTGAACTGTGGGGAAAACCTGCTGTATGGTTGGCTGCGGGCGTCGATCAACACCTCGATGCCATGGTTCGTCAGCAAGTCCAGGAAGCGGACGAGCGTGGTGTTACTGTGCCCGATGGTGTAAATCGTCATAGGCGGCCACCTCTTCAGTAGGTTCGCAGCCGCAGTATATCATCATCGGAGCCATAAACCAAACCAGATTCGGCTCAACCACGACGGCCCCGGCGCCGGCAGCGCAACGCGATAGGCCAGATATAGCAAGCCCACAGCGACGGCGATAGCTGACAGGAAGCGACGCTGTTTGGGCCATACAGCCGCGACCAGTGCCAGCCCTGGCCAGATGGTGGTGAGAAAGGCGTCTCCCCACGATACCAGTCCAAAGGACCAACTCCGTTCGGACAACGGATAGAATACGGGAATGGGCCAACGGGTGATGATGTCCGCAGCGGTATGGCCCGCCATGCCGATAGCCCAGAGCCCCCAATCGATGAGGAACCAGCGCTTCAGATGGCGGTGTGCCGTGATTAGCGCAAGCATAGCGCCACACAGCACCCAGCCACCCAGAGCGTGAGTGAAGACGCGATGATAGGCGTAATAAGTGTCGCGACTGATGAACAGGCTGACGCTATCGATATCCGGGAACAGACTGGCCGTAGCCAAGATGAGCGGTGCTCGGCGACCGTAACGCTGATAAAATCCCAGATTGGCCATATGCAATCCGATACTGACATGCACCAGGGGGTTCATACGACACTTGTCCTCACGGAAGGAGCATATCTCCTTAGATCGTTGCTATAATGCTGTCGCCAATTGCGAGATAGTAACATGACAGCAACCCCAAAACCCAGAAGGTTTCGCTCGAAAGGAGGCAGGATGCTCGCGTTCACACGCCGGGTGAGCAAAGAAATCATCGGCTGTCCCCAGCCATTTAACGCCTGTGCCGACCCTGTGGTCTGTAACGGTATGGGGGTGTATTTGCAGGTGCAAGGAGGCCGGGTGGCAGCGGCCCACTGGTGGTGTGGCGAATGTTCGGACGCCGAGCGCGAGACTTTGGAAATCGCCTGCCAACTGGCTACCGGCAAGACCATCGATGCGCTGCACCGTCTGAGCGTCGAGGAGTTTGAAGCGGCCGGGGGAGGGAACATTGCCGATGTGCGCATGACCAGTGTGCGGGTTTTACTGGCGGTTGAGATGGCGTTGGTTGACCACCGCGTGAAATCAACACTGGCGGCATCCGTCGGGCAGTCGATCGAGCCTGCGCGCAAGTTGAAACAGCTGGGGTTTGTCGCACGTCAAGGACAGCAGCAGCTGAAGACGTTGTTGGAGGGCGAACTCGCTCCGTACAAGCTGCGCATCCCAGCCGTAAAAACGCAGGAATGGACCGCCTTCGGGACGCTAGAAGATTGCAGCCGTTGGGTGCAGAGCGCCTTGAAGACCGATTTGCTGAACGCAGTGATAGAGCGGTGTTTTCCGAGCCCCTGTCCTATGGCGGGGGAGGAGAAGACCGCGCACCCGCATTGACCAAGGATCTGCCCCTACGAACCTAGGGCTCCGGCGGGATTTGCTCGACAACCGCGAGCCCATATTGCTCGAGCATCTCCACTTTCTCCGGATTGGTCGTCATCAGCCGCAAGGTGCCCAGGCCAATGGTCCGCAAGATCTGCGCCCCGATGCCATAGTCGCGCAGGTCAAGGGCGTGGGGATTGCCAACCGCTCGGCCGCCGAAGGGAGAGGGGTCGCGCTGAGGGAGCTCCCGCTGGGGATCGAGCCGAATGGGGCGCTGTTGCGGTTGGAGATACAGGATCGCACCGTGGCCCTCTTGGCCGATGCGTCTCAGGGCGTGCAGCAAATGCGCGTGACAGGAACAGAGCCCTGAGCCGAAGACATCGCCGGCCACACACTGGGTATGGACGCGCACCAAGGCGGGATCGTCGGGGGCGAAGCGGCCAACGCTAAGCAGGACGTGGTGGCGGCCGTCGAGGCAACTTTCGAAGGTCACGGCACGGAAGGTCCCCCAGGGGGTGGGAAGGTTCGCCTCCTCGACGCGCCTGATATGGTGTTCCGTGCGCAGGCGATAGCGGATGAGATGGCTCAGGCCGACGATTTTCAACGCGAATTGCTGCGCGAACGCGAACAGTTCCGCCAGATGCGCCATGGTGCCATCTTCGTTGAGGATTTCGCAGATGACGCCAGCAGGTGCGAAGCCCGCCAAACGAGCCAGATCGACCGAGCCCTCGGTCTGTCCGGCCCGCGCCAGGATGCCCTTTTTCTCCGCCCGAATCGGGAAGATATGGCCCGGTCGTACGAGATCCTCCGGGCCGCTCTTCGGATCGATGGCCGTGAGGATGGTCATGGCGCGGTCGGCCGCCGAGATGCCGGTGGTCACCCCTCTGGCGGCCTCGATCGACACCGTGAAAGCCGCGCCTGTATAATCCGGCTCATGGCGCACCATCAGGGGAAGGTCAAGCTGGTCGATGCGCTCGGGAGTCAACGACAGACAGATCAGCCCACGGCCATGCATGGCCATGAAGTTAATGGCCTCGGGGGTCACTTTTTCCGCTGCCATGACGAGGTCGCCAGCCTGGCTGCCCTCATCATCGACCAAGACAATCATCCGTCCAGCGCGTATGTCCGCGATCGCCTCCTCAACGCTGTGGAATCGCATAGCCGTTCTTTTCTCCCCTCTCCCCCGGCGCCGTTGTCCCCTAGACACCCCACACCGCAGGCGCACAGCGTAGGGCCCGCCTGGCCTGGAACGTTGATAGCACCACCGCCGCAAAGCTGTCAAGCAAAAACGGCGCCGCCAGACGGGGAATCGCCCCCCGGTTGACAATGAGCCGGGGGGCTCTATAATGTGAGGAACCTCAGTCTATCACAACGCTCAGCTATGGGCCGAGCGAGGGACAAGCCGGGGAGCGATGCCATGGAGACCTTGACACGGGGAACGGGATATACCGATGAACATGCGCGTGCTGGCATCGAGGCCGAGCTCCCCGCCATCGATGTATGGCCCAATCAGTTTCGCGGCTATGAGATCACCATTGCCATCCCTGAATATACGTCGATCTGTCCCAAGACCGGCCTGCCCGACTTCGGCACCATCACCATTCACTACATGCCCGCCGAATTCTGCCTGGAATTGAAGTCGTTGAAATACTACATTCTTGCCTACCGTAACCTCGGCATCTTTTACGAGAACGCGATCAATCGCATCCTACGAGATGTCGTCAACGCCTGCCAGCCAGTGTGGGCTGTCGTCAGCGGCGAATTCAACGTCCGTGGCGGCATGCGCAGCACCATCACAGCGAAATATCCGGCGACGCTGTAAGGACAGGGCTTAATACATCACCAAGCCGCCATCGACGTGGAACGCTTGCCCGGTGATTTGATCCGCATCCGATGAGGCGAGAAAGGCTGCCATGGCGGCGATGTCATCCGGCTGGTTGCGGCGGCCGATGGGGATCTGCGCCTCACGGGTTTTGATCGCTTCATCGATCGACACCCCCATGAGCTTGGCGCGTCCGGCCGTCGCCATTAGCGACATGTCGGTAATCGTGGTGCCAGGGCAGATGGCGTTGACGTTGATGTTGTAAGGAGCCAGTACCACAGCGGCGCTCTTCGTCATGTGAAGAACTCCCGCCTTGCTCACTCCGTAGTGCACGAAGTAGGGCTCGGGCTGTTTGCCAGAGATAGAAGCCATGTTGATGATCTTGCCGCTGCGTCGCTTGATCATCTCGCGTGCCACAGCCTGCATCACGAAAAAGGCCCCTTTGGTGTTGACATCCAGGACGAAATCCCAGTCGGCCTCAGTGATGTCGAACATGTCTTGGAAGCGCAGCACGCCGGCGTTATTGCACAGGACATCGATGCGCTGGAATTGCGTGAGGCTTCGGCTCACCATCTGTTGTATATCGGCCTGCTTGGTCACGTCCACACGCAGTGGCAAACATTGACGTTTCAGCTCGCGCACGGCCTCTGCCGTACTCTCCGCTAGGGTTGGCTCGACGTCGGCCGCCACGATATGCGCGCCCTCCTGGGCAAAGCGCAGCGCCATTGCCCGACCGATCCCCCGCCCCGCTCCCGTGATCAGCACGACTTTATCCGTGAATCGTGACATTCGTGTCCCTCCCTATTTCGTAGAGTTCAGACCGGTCGATCGGCTTGACTTGGCCTCAGCAACGACGCTCGGGTGATCGCCTGCGAGCCGAAGCGCGCTCTGATGACGTCCTCGGCCCTGGCCAGTTGCAAGCGTTTTCGTGTCGCATCGGTGAATAACGAGAGCTGCTGGTGCGCCATCGGCACCAGCGCCGATGCAGCAATGCCGAACAGGCGCGCCCGGGGTCTTCGAGCAGGAAGGGTCTGCAAAAGGTCGTCGACAGCACGATACAGGTCGATGGCCACCGCCGTCGGCTGGTTGAACGATCGGCTGCGCGTCAGCGTCACGAAGTCGGCGTCGCGGAATTTCAGCGTCACGCGCGTCGTCATCCATCCCTCAGCGCGCAGACGCCGTGCCACCTTCTCTGCGAGAGCCAACAGCGTGCGCCGCCAGATCTCCACGTCGTCGGTATCCACGCCAAAGGTGGTCTCAGCGCTGATCGACTTCGGAGTGTGATGCGGTACCACGGGGCGGTCATCGATGCCATGCGCCAGCCGCCAGATGTGGCTGCCCAGCTTACCGAACCGTATGGTGAGGTGCCACTGCGGCCATTGGGCTACCTGGCCGATGCTGCGCAAGCCAAGCGCTTCGAGCTGACGTGTCGTGTGCTGTCCCACACCCCACAACCGACGTACGGGCAAGTCGCGCAAAAAGGATTCGACTTCTGCATCGGTGACGACGAGAAACCCATCCGGTTTACTCAGATCCGAGGCTAGCTTGGCCAGAAACTTGTTCGGCGCGACCCCAACCGAGGCGGTCAAGCCCTCCTCCTGTACGATATCCTGTTTGATGCGATGCGCGATGGCCTCAACGGCTCCAAAGAGTCGCGTGCTGCCGGAGAGGTTGAGAAAGGCCTCATCGATGCTCACCGCTTCGACGAGATCGGTGTACCGCCGAAAGATGGCGAAAATACGCTCGGAGATCTCCTGATAGCGTGTCGTCCGCACCGGCAAGTAGACGGCGTGCGGACATAGGCGGTATGCCTGCGAGATAGGCATGGCGGAGTGGACGCCGAAGAAACGCGCTTCGTACGACGCGGTGGAAACCACGCCACGTCCGTGGCCACCCCTCGGATCGGCACCGACGACCACCGGCTGTCCGCGCAATTCCGGGTGGTCGAGTTGCTCGACGGCAGCGTAAAACGCGTCCATGTCGATATGCGCTACGCGCCGGTTGCCGGACATCAGCCCCTTACCTTATGACCACGTGTGAGGCGAGGTCATGCCCTTTTCTCCAGGGCGGCGTAGACCAGGGGACGCAGGTCAAGGCGCGTCACGTCGACGCGTCGCTCCGCCCCTGCCATGAAGTGCAGCAGCGCCACATGCCCATCCGCCCCCTCTGTCCCCGGAAAAAAGCTGGGCGCGCCGGAATAATAGGCCGTCACCGGCCCCTGGGAGACGTCGACGAAGGCATGGCAGTGACCCAGCGCGATGTAATCCCAGGCAGAATCGCGAATTTCCCCGGCATAGATCGGTGAGGAGCGCTGAGCGGGCTGGCCGTCCTCCGTGAAAAACCCATGTCCCAGGGCGATATGCCAGGCATCGCCCTGCCGGCGCGGCAGACCGCCGAGCGGGTGATAGGCGGGGTCGTGTTCCACCATGCCGCGCCCCCAGAGCACCAGGTTGTATTCGGGGAGGCGATGCAGTTCGCCCTGAGGATGGCTCATGAACAAGAGATTGCCACACGCCGCAGGCAGATTGACCTGATGGTAGATCGAGGCACTATTCAGACAGTCGTGGTTGCCGGGGATCATGATCACCGGCCGGCCGGCGCGCCGTAGCTCATGGATAGCCACATCCACCGCCGCAGCGCTGGGGCGATTGGAGTCGAACAGATCGCCAGCGATCAAGAGCAAATCGACATCCTCCTGGATGGCGACGTCGATGACCGTGTGAAAGGCCTGATGGATGATGTCGCTGTAGCGTCGCGTGTGGAGATCTGAGCCATAGCCATCGAGGTCGAGGTGAACGTCAGCGGTATGCAAAATTTTCAGAGAGTCGCGTGTCACGTTGGTCCCTTCCCACGCTAGGATTAGACGCTCCACTGCTCGAGGCGATAGGCCATATCCCAGAAGGCATGCTCAAACCGGCTGCTGGTGAGAAAGGCCTGTTCGATGCGCTGGAGTTCTTCATGAGACGCCCCCGCCGTGACGCGATCGAGCAGATTACGCGTCCATTCGGTCAATTCGACGAACTCCGGCGCCGAGTACATACGAATCCACTTCACATAGCGAGGGTCCGCCGGCATGCCCTGTTTCGCCAGCGTCAAGCCGATCTCGCAAAAGCCCCACATACAGGGTAGGAGGGCGCCGACCAACTCGGCAAAGCTCCCCAATGTCGCCGTTCGCAGCAGGAAGTCGGTGTAAGCCTGACAGGTTGGGGCTTTCTGGGCTTTCTCCAATTCCTCGGCGGCAATGCCCCACTCGCGGGCGTATGACCGGTGAAGATCCATTTCGACGTTGAGCACCCCATGCACTAACTCGGCGAATTTGGTCATCGTCTCCAGGTCGGGAGCTTTGGCTACGGCCAGCGCAAACAAGCGGGCATAATCGATGAGATACAAATAATCTTGCTTCACCCAGTACTGAAATTTTGCGATATCGAGCGTGCCAGTGCCGATCCCCACCACAAACGGGTGCCGATGTTGCGCCTCCCAGATGGGCGCAGCCCGACGATGCAGATATTCGGACAATCGCTCAGCCATGGAGAGCTCTCCACTATTCGCCTGGACCGTCTTGCCTCCCGGTGGTTTCCAACGCATGGAGAGCAAGACACCCTGCGCTTCGGCTAGATCTCCCGCAATAAGCGTCCGAAGCCAGGGATTGCCTGGCGCACCCCGGCCAAGCGCATGGCCTGCCATAGCGATGCCTGGTTGCTGGTGATCACCGGTTTGCCCAGATCTTGCTCGAGAATCTCCAGAACCCCCACGGTTGGCAGTCCCGTGCCGCTCAGGAACACGGCTTGTGCCTCAGGCCTATCGGCCCGGCGCGCCAGCTGATAGGCACGCTGTTCATTCTCGTCGTAGATGTTTTGGACATCTTCTAAACGATGGTAACCGACGACGTCGAAGCCGGCCGCCTGCCAATAGGCCTTACCTTTGGCGCTGACGGCTTCGGGATATGGCGTCCCCAAGGCGAGCCGTTTCACCCCAAAATGCTGTAGCGCGGCACATACAGCCCGTGCCGCGGTGAGGGTGGTGGTGCCGGTCAATGCGGTGATGCGGTCGATGAGCTCGGGTTCTTTGTCGAAACCAGTCTCGTAGCTCGACGCCGTGTGCGCCAGCACGACTACAGCAGGATCGACGCTAGCAAGCGCAGTCACCGGGCCTGGCAGGTCATCGAGATAGGCCAGGGTGCGTTCCACCATACCGGAGGCCGCTCCCGGCATGCTGGAGGCTTGAAACCCTTGCAGGCGCGCAAAGTGAATACTCACCCCTGGAGGGGCCATGCTGTAATACTCCGGCTCAACCGTCGGATTCCCTGGAGGCACCAATACGCCGATGCGAGCCCTCCAACCGAACATCGTCGTTCCTCCCCAGAAGATGGTGTTGAGTCCTGACTACTGAGTCGTGAGTCGCCCATCGATCGTTCGTTGGCTCCCCTCGCCACTCTATGGGTCAACTGGGGAAAGCGGGAATGGGGGAGACGGCCGCAGTCTACTCCCCCTGTGGTCTCCCCCACCAAGGGTCTAGGTGCCAAGTTAAGGCCCCAGCCCCCATCAACAGTGGCGCAGCTATTCCCTCTCCCCCTGGGAGAGGGGCAGGGTGAGGGCGGTTCCAAGGCAGCTCAGAGCCTCGACTTGCCCCACCCCAACCCTCTCCCGGAGGGAGAGGGAGGCTTTATCCCGGAACCCACGGCCGTCGAGGGGGAGGCGCTGTATCCTTTGCCCCGCCGGCGCTCTGGGGGGGCCTAGGCCCGAACTTGCGGCAAAACCTCTCGGGCGCAGCGTTGGAGTTGTCCGACCTGATCTGGGCTGCCGAAACGAATCACCACCGTCTGCGCCCCCGCCAGCGCGAAATCGCGCAGCCAGCGCGCACAGGCCTCGGCCGTACCAGCGCAGAGTCCCTGTGCCCGCATCATCACCTCATACGGCGCATTGTAATAGCCTTCGACGAAGGCCCGCAGCTCGCGCTCGGCCTGAGCGACATCGGCATTGATGTTGAGCGTCGTATAGACGCAGCGGTGCAACCCAGAGACGTCGCGTCCCATTTCGCGGCCGAGCGTCTGTACGCGCGCCCACGCGTCTGCAAACGCCCGCGGGGAGCTGGGGTTGGGGAACCAGCCGTCGCCGAGGCGCAGCATGCGGCGCATGGCGGCATCGACGCCGCCGGCGAGCCAGAGCGGGATGCCACCGGGTTGCACGGGCCGCAAGCCGAGGCTGACGTCGGTGAGCTGAAAATGCCGGCCCTGAAACGTGACCTGGGGGTCCGTCCATAGCCGGCGCATAATCTCCACGCCTTCCTCAAAGATGCCGAGGCGACGCCTGAAGGGCACCCCACACGCGGCAAACTCCCGCTCAATGGTTGGATTCTTGGTGGCCACTCCCAGACCGAGAATCAGTCGGCCATTCGACAAGATATCGACGTTCGCTGCCTCGTTGGCCAACAGCACCGGATGCCGCAGCGCCGACAGCAGGACGGCGGTTCCCAACTTGACTTGCCTCGTGCGGGCCGCGACCGCTGCCAGGGTGGTCAATGCCTCCAGGCGGGGTCGGGCCAGAATGCTATCCCCCACCCACACGGAGTCGAATCCTAGGCCCTCAGCCAGCTCGGCCAGATCGATGATTTTCGTCAAGTCGGGGGGGCCCTGCGCCATGACGACCTCGCGCGTGGGGAGCAACAGACCCCAAGAAGCCATCCTTTGTGCCATAAGCGCTATCCTTTCAAGACGGCGGTGACCGCCGGCACTGCCATCGTCGCTCAACACGATATCCCTTGTCAGAAGGGCTCTCGGCCTTGATGTACACCAGCCATAGGCCGATTGCAAGGAAAATCCCATGTCCCACGACTCCGCCTTGACAGGGCATGCGGGGAAGTGTATAGCAAGCGACCAACCTCATTCCGCTGGGACAGAGAGGAGGGTGTGCGCTGGAAACGTCGTCGCGGGGAACTTCACCCCGTTTTTTCTATGGCTGGGTCATCGTCGCAGTATCGTTTGTGACGCTGTTCCTCGTCGTTGGCACGCGTTTCTCTTTGGGGATTTTCTACGTCGCCATCCTGGAAGAATACGGCTGGACGCGTGGCGAAACGGCCGGGGCGTTTTCCACGATGATGGCGGTTCATGCGGTGTTTTCGCTGGTTGTGGGCCTGTTATTCGATCGGCTCGGGCCACGTAAACTGTTTCCCTTGGGCGCTCTCGCCATCGCCATCGGCTTCGCGGCCTGCAGTCAGATCCGCTCGATTTGGCAGTTGTACCTCTTTCTCGGCGGCATTGCTGCCATTGGGGTCAGCACGCTGGCCTTTGTGCCGCATATGGCCTTGATACCCAATTGGTTCGTGCGCCGTCGCGGTACGGCCACCGGCATCGTCTACGCGGGCATTGGCGTTGGACAGTTAGCCTTGGCCCCGTTGATTCAAAGTCTGGTGGCGTCGATCGGGTGGCGCTTGGCCTTCCTGGTTTTAGGGGCGATTATCGCCTTAGTGGTGGTGCCGCTGACCGCCATCTTCCAGCGCCGGCGGCCAGAGGATCTCGGCCTCTACCCCGACGGCATTCCTCAAGCAGAGGTGCGTCCAATGGCCACCGTCCCTCCTTCTGCTCAGCCTCGCGTCCCGACCAGAACCGCGCATAAAGTCGAGGAGTGGACCGTGTTCCAAGCCATGCGCACGCCACAGTTTTGGTTGTTGATGGCGACCGGTACGGGATTGGGCATGAACCTCAACACCCTGATGGTGCATCAAATGGCCTTTCTGACCGATGTCGGCTATAGCAAATTGTTGGGGGCCAGCCTCCTGGGGGTGGTTGGAGGCCTGCGCTCACTGGGGGGCATGAGCCTGGGATCGTTGTCCGATCGGGTCGGACGCGAGCTGGCCTACAGCGTCGGCTCGATCGCTGCCTTCGCGGGCGTCGTCCTGCTCATTTCCATCCAGGATACCTCGCAGCCTTGGCGACTTTATCTGTTTGTGCTAATGTATGGCCTCGGGTACGGCGCGCTCGGGCCTGTCTATGCGGCGGCGACGGCGGACCTTTTCCCCGGCAGGCAGTTGGGAACTATTCTCGGCGTCCTTGAAGCCGGATACGGCATGGGCGGCGCGTTCGGCGCCTATATGGCCGGCTATCTCTTCGACATGCTCGGCCACTACACCCTGTCGTTCTCGATCGTGTTGGGGGCGATTGCGCTCTCCTCTGCGAGCCTCTGGTTAGCGGCACCGCGACGGGCGCGGGCCGGTCAGGCGACGTTAGCTGCATGACATGGCAAGCCTGATGGGGGCTGCACTATGACGACGCTGGTCTTACTGACTCTGCTAGCGGTAGTGTGCGGGATGGCGGTGGGCAGCGCCAATGGCAATGGGGGTGGTCAGGGCTTGGCCCACGCCTTGTCCGTGTTGCGCACGGGGACACCAGCGGATAAGCTCAAAGCCCTCGAGCTGTTGGCCAGGGTGGGCGATATGCAGGTGATGCCAGCCCTGGTGCAAGCCTTGCGCGACGATGATGTGGATGTGCGCGCCGCGGCCCAAAATGCCATGTGGGCGATTTGGCTGCAATCGGGCCGTGAGGAGATCGATGCGTTGATGGCCGAAGGCATCCGTCTGATGGACCGCGAACGCTATGGCGAGGCCGTCGAAATTTTCACGCAGATGATCGCCAAAGCGCCCACGTTTGCCGAGGGCTACAACAAGCGGGCGACGGTCTACTATTTGATGGAGGAATTCGATAAATCCATCGCCGACATCCACAAGACCCTTGAGCTGAATCCAGTACACTTCGGGGCGTTGAGCGGCATGGGCCTCTGCTATCTGGGCCTCAACGAACCGCGCCAGGCGCTAGAATGGTTCGAGCGCGCCGTCGCAGTAAACCCGAATCTCGATTCGATTCAACACTACATCCAGCAGATCCGGGCCTATCTGCGCAACCAGGCGCTTTAATCGGCCACACCGTGAGCAAGGTAGCGGCGCTCTTGGCAAGCCCGACAATGCCGCCACAATGGGCAAACGCATCATAGGAGTAGGTAGAACGCAAGCCTTGCAGTCATGACGACCTGCCTTCTGTGCACGTTGGAACGACGGACCCGTTGGTATACCGAAGCGCCGCGCTGGGTGATCCTGCAGTGTGACACCTGTGGGGTACCCATGGCGGTGTGGCGCGAGCACACCGAGGCCATCCCTGAAGATGACAAGGCCGCCATGCTCGCCGAATTGGCGCGTATCGCGGACATCGAACTGGGACAGGGGCACTGGTGGCTGGATAGCGTTCGTCGACTGATCCCCGAGCACCCGCACTGGCACGCCCGCGGGTCTTGGTGGTGACCCCTATACCAAGCTTGCGCCCGCTTCGACTCCCTCTTCAATTGGGACCTGCAGTCTGAGCCTTCTATGTCACCGCTGCGTCTTTCCTGCCATAGCCAGTCTCTTGGGCTTAAGGCACATTTCATGGTGCGACTGGCGTGGAGGCCGGAGCGAGTGTAGATGGAGATTTCCGAACGGCTATGGGCCGATTGTCATATCGACTGGGCCGCTGGCTTTTCACGCTTGCCCTGCTGATGCTGCTTGGGCCCATCCCTCTGGTGCTGGCCTGGCGTTTCTTCGAGCCGCCCACGACGGCGATGATCCTGGCACGTATGGTGGAGCGCTACTGGCGGGATCAGCGCCCCTTCTATCCTCATCGCCACGCAGTGCCGCTGGCGCGCATCTCGCCACATCTCCGTCGGGCCGTTCTCGCCGCCGAAGACGATCGCTTTTATCTACACTATGGCTTCGATTTCCTGGAGATCGGCCGCGCCCTCGACGACTATGACCGTGGCAAACCCCTACGCGGTGCCTCGACGATCTCGCAGCAGACGGCGAAGAACCTGTTTCTGTGGGAGGGTCGATCGTTCCTCCGCAAGGGGTTAGAGGCCTACCTCACCGTCATCTTGGAGTTGTTGCTCCCTAAGGACCGCATCCTCGAGATCTATCTCAATTTGGCCGAATGGGGCGACGGGATCTTCGGCGCCGAGGCCGCCTCTCAAGCCTATTTTGGTAAACCCGCCATGTCGCTGACGCGTCAAGAGGCGGCACGTCTGGCCGCCATTCTTCCCAACCCTCGCCAGTGGGAGCCCGACGATGCGGTGGCACAGCGACGCGCCCGACGCATTCTGGGACGTATGACTCGTCAAGTTGAGCGTTAGCCTTGCCGTGCCTGCAGTCCCTGCGCGATGACTGCTACCGGGCACCTTCACAGAAACAACATATTGACAATTTATAGACAATCTGCCAGCATACGAGCATCTCCCGCATGGCCAGCTCAAATCTCATCGAAACCGCTTCCCTCCATATCATGCCGAAAGAGGCCGCCATGGCGAACCATCCGCTCAACCTGCCAATGTCACCCCTCATCCTCCTCACAGGGGCCACAGGCTATGTAGGAGGCCGCCTGCTACCGCAGCTCGAGCGCCGAGGGCGGCGCGTGCGTTGCCTGGCTCGCCGGCCTGAATTTCTCGCCAGTCGCGTCGCGCCGACGACAGAAGTCGTCGCGAGCGATGTGTTGGATCGTTCCAGCTTGCGTCCCGCCCTGGAGGGCGTGCACGTGGCCTACTATCTGGTGCACGCCATGGGGTCCACTGGGGACTTCGATGTCGAAGATCGCCTCGCGGCACACAATTTTGCCGTGAGTGCGAAAGCTGCGGGAGTGCAACGCATCATCTATCTCGGGGGACTGGGGGATAGTCGCGTGCAGTTGTCGCCGCACTTGCAGAGTCGTCAGGAAGTGGGAGAGATCTTGCGCCAACATGGTCCGCAAATCATCGAGTTCCGCGCCTCCATCGTGATCGGTTCGGGGAGCCTGTCGTTCGAAATGATCCGCGCTCTCGTGGAGCGCCTGCCGGTAATGCTGACACCGCGCTGGGTGTCGATGCCGGCGCAACCGATCGCCATCACCGATCTGCTGCGGTATTTGCTAGCAGCCCTCGATATCACGGGCACCGAGCACAAGATCTTCGAGATCGGCGGCGCCGACCAGGTATCGTACGCCGATATCATGCGAGAATATGCGCGACAGCGCGGTCTACGCCGCGTCATGATTCCGGTGCCGGTGCTGACGCCGCGCTTGTCCAGCTTATGGTTGGGGCTGGTGACACCCGTGTACGCCCGCGTAGGTCGTAAACTCATCGATAGCCTGCGCCATCCGACAGTAGTGCAAGACCAAACGGCCCTGCACACCTTTGAGGTCAAGCCGCTTGGGCTGCGTGAGGCCATTGCTTTGGCGCTGCGTCATGAGGATGAGGAACTCGAGCAGACCCGCTGGTCCGATGCCCTATCCGCTGCCGGGACGCCACGCGATTGGGGCGGCGTCCGATTCGGCAGTCGTGTGGTTGATTCTCGTGTGGCATATGTTAAAGCTAGGCCGACGTCGGCCTTTGTGCCCATTCGCCGCATCGGCGGCAGCACCGGCTGGTATTACGGCAATTGGTTGTGGCGCCTACGTGGGCTTACGGATTTACTCGTCGGAGGGGTAGGGATGCGACGCAGTCGGCGGGACCCCGAGTGGCTGAGGGTGGGCGATACGCTGGATTGGTGGCGGGTCGAGGCCTTTGAACCCGATCGTCGCCTGCGCCTGGTGGCCGAGATGAAGTTCCCCGGCCGCGCCTGGCTGGAATTTGAGGTTGAGGGCGATGCCTCTGGCTCGACCATCCGACAAACGGCGCTCTTTGATCCCGTGGGCTTGTCTGGTCTGTTGTACTGGTATGCCCTCTATCCCATTCACCGGTTGGTGTTCGCTGGCATGTTACGCCGGATCGTCGAGGCTATTGAGGAGGGAAGCGGCGATGAGCACCGCCATCAGGCGTAGCCACGGTCTGATGTGCGGATTGGCTGACAAACACATGGTCGCAGTGTAGCCCTATAGACCTCTGCCTCGATCGTCGTCAGCGCCTGGAGCGCCTGCGTGGGTGGGGCTGTCGTAATGTCGCCAGTGTGGTCCGAAACTCGGCAATCCCCGCGGGTTTGACGGCACCGATGCTGGCCAGCACATCATCATAAGCTTTGGCAGCTCTGCCGCCCACTAGGATCGCCACCGTCTTTGGGAGGATGCGTCGCAGTCGTTTGAGTTCGTCGTACAAGTGGGGATCATCAGCGGGGTACACGATGCTGAGGGCGACCGCTTTCGGCTCACTGGGATGCACAGCTGCGGCGATTTCCTCGGCGGGCAAGCTTGGCCCCAAATAGACCGCTTGCCAACCATCGGAGGCCGCCACGGTGGCAATGATGAGGGCGCCGAGCTCATGGAGCTGCCCCGCAGGCGTCGTGACCACCAACCGCGGCGCTGTGGCCGAGGGAGCAAAGCCGCGACTCAACTGCCCTAGTGTGGTTCGAATGACGGCGGAGGCAAGGTGCTCGTGGGTCACACGTAGCACGCCCTCATGCCAAAGATCACCGAGCTCGTAAAGCAGTGGCACGATCACCTCCTCGACGACCGTCTGCGGACTGAAGATGACGGCGGCGCGGGCAAGCATGGTCTCAAAAGCTGCGGCATCCAGGCGCTCAACAGCTGCCAGCGCGGCATCGACATAGGGCACTGCTTGTGTCCTGATCGGCGGCGCCTCGGAGGCCGCCGTCACAGGGGCGGCATGAGCCTCATCGAGCGCGATCAGGGCACGCAACTGCTCGGGGGCAAGCCCGACGATCTGCCCAATACTCTGTCCAGCCAAAGTCGCTCGGTGCAGCATCCGCAGCCGCTCGATATCGGCGTCGGAATAGAGCCGCCGGTTCGTCGTCGTGCGCTGCGGCGACACCGCGCCATAACGCTTTTCCCACACGCGAATGACGTGGGGGCTCAGGCCAGTGCGTCGTACCACGAGTCGCATGGGGTATTTTGGCGCTTCGTTCATGCGCGCACCATAGCCATCTGTCTATAATTTGTCAAGAATTAGATGACCCTCCTGCTAGGTCGCACGGGCACATGCGGATTCTGCTCATCAAGGCTGCCAGTCGGTTTACCATCTTCGCGCCGGCGGCGAAAACTTTTCATTGACTTCACCGCTATGATTTCACAATGCTGTCCTTAACCGGCAAAGCACTAACGACAGAGGTGATTGCGGAAGAAGCTCTCAATGTTTGGTGTGCACTTCCCCCTTTCCCGTTTGTTCGAGATGGGCTCTGGCCGGTTGTCCTTGACCCCGAGAGGCCCTAATGACCAGGCAGACGTTCGTCCGACGGACGCGCATCGCGGCCCCTGCCCTCGAAGTCTTCCGATGGCATGCCAGCCCGGGGGCGTTCGAGCGCCTGTCGCCACCATGGGCGCCAGTAGAGGTCATACAGCGGTGCGGCGGTATCGAGGATGGGGATCGTCTCACCCTGGCCATCCCAGTCGGTCCTCTAAGTCTGCGCTGGACGCTGGAGCATCGGGATTATCAAGCCGGTCGTCAGTTTCGCGATGTTCAGCTCACCGGTCCGTTCGCCCACTGGGAGCATACCCACCGCTTCGAGCCGGACGGCCCAGAGGCCTGCTATCTGGAAGATCGCATCCAGTACAGCTTACCCCTAGGGGTACTGGGTAGGCGGTTGGGCGGAGGGTATCTCCAACGGAAGCTCGAACGGTTATTCGACTACCGACATCGTATCACGGCGCAAGATCTCGCGGCCCAGTGGGGGCGTAGAGGGAGAGGAGGTACGGCCATGAATATTCTGGTGACCGGATCAAGCGGGCTGATCGGTTCGTCTCTGGTCCCTTTCCTCACCGCGGGCGGCCATCGGGTCACACGTCTGGTGCGATCACAGCCCAAGCCTGGGGAAATGGCCATTCGCTGGGATCCCGACGCCGGCGCTCTCGATGCCAAGAGTCTGGAAGGCGTCGAAGCCGTTGTGCATCTGGCTGGAGAAAGCATCGCCGAGCGCTGGACCGCCGAAAAAAAACGCCGAATCCTCGACAGTCGGGTGAAGGGTACGCGTCTCCTCAGCGACACCTTGGCCCGACTGGAAACGCCGCCAAAAGTTTTGGTATGTGCCTCGGCGATCGGGTATTATGGGGACCGCGGTGAGGAGATGCTTACCGAAGACAGTGCCGCAGGGTCAGGCTTCCTGGCCGAAGTGTGCCGCGACTGGGAGGGGGCGGCGGAGCCTGCGCGCATCAAAGGCATCCGCGTGGTGCACTTGCGGTTCGGCATGGTGTTGAGCCCGGCCGGCGGGGCGCTTGCCAAGATGTTGCCGCCGTTCCGTCTCGGGCTTGGAGGCCCGCTCGGCCACGGCCGGCAGTATGTAAGCTGGATCGCCATCGACGACGCCGTCGGCGCCATTCAGCATGCGATCAATGTTGAGGCTTTACAAGGCCCAGTCAACGCTGTGGCGCCCTCCGCAGTGACGAACCAGCAATTCACCAAAACCCTCGGCAAGGTCCTGGGGCGCCCGACGCTCTTGCCCATGCCGGCCTTCGCCGCTCGCTTGATGTTCGGGGAGATGGCCGATGAGCTGTTGCTGGCCAGTGCACGTGTCCACCCGACGAAACTCTTGTCCACGGGGTATGTCTTCCGCTACCCCGATCTCGAGGCGGCACTGCGCCACTTGTTAGGGAAATGAGACGCAAGGGGAGTAATCGACGATGAACGCATCGCGCTACGATGTGGCTGTGATCGGTGGGGGGATTATCGGCCTGGCCACGGCTATGACGCTGAAGTCGACCTCGCACGCTTCGCTCATCGTGTTGGAAGCGGAAAACCGTCTAGGTGCGCATCAGACCGGGCATAATAGCGGCGTGATCCATTCCGGGCTGTACTACAAGCCGGGCTCGCTGAAGGCACGCAACTGCGTCGAAGGGCGCGAGGCGATGTATCGTTTTTGCCAAGACCATGGCATCGCCCATGACCGCTGCGGCAAGATCGTGGTCGCCACCAGCGACAGCGAAGTACCTGCCCTCGAGGAACTGGAGCGCCGCGGTCACGCCAATGGCCTGAAAGGGGTGCGTCGTCTCCGGCCCGAGGAGATCCGCGAGCTCGAGCCGCATACCTCGGGGGTAGCCGGACTGCATGTGCCGGAAACCGGCATCGTCGACTACAAGCAGGTGGCCCAGGTCTATGCCGACCTCGTCCGCAAGGGCGGCGGGGAGATACAAACGGGGGCACGGCTGACCGCCTGTCGACGACACTCCGACGAACTGGTGCTCGAGACCACCGCCGGCGAGGTACACTGCCGCTACCTGGTCAATTGCGGAGGATTGCACTCAGACGAGGTGGCCCGCCTCTGTGGCGTCAACCCCAAGCTGCAGATCGTGCCCTTCCGGGGTGAATATTACGAACTCGTCCCCGAGCGGCAGTTCCTGGTTAAGAATCTGATCTATCCGGTCCCCGATCCCCGCTTTCCATTCCTTGGTGTGCACTTTACACGCCTGATCCATGGCGGTGTGGAAGCGGGCCCCAACGCCGTGCTGGCCTTTAAACGCGAGGGGTATCGCTGGGCGGACGTCTCTGCACAAGATACCGCGAAAATGCTCGCCTACATCGGCTTTTGGCGCATGGCGGCGAAATATTGGCGAACTGGCTTTGGCGAGATGGTTCGCTCCCTGAGTAAGAAAGCCTTCGTGCGTGCCTTACAGAAGTTGGTGCCCGAGTTGCGTTTCGAGGATATCCGCCCGGCTGGCTCCGGCGTCCGGGCCCAAGCCCTTGAACCGAACGGCGCCTTGGTCGACGATTTTCGCATCGTCGAGGCCGAGCGTATGATCCATGTGCTGAACGCCCCCTCACCTGCGGCGACGGCCTCGCTCAGCATCGGCCAGACCATCGCCCAGATGGCGGCCAAGAATTTCACGCTGCCTTAAGCTGGTCTGCGGCTGTCCCGCAATGGTGGAGGTCGGGCATGAGTCAGGATGTCTCGAGCCACACGCCGGTGCGCATCGGCATTTCCTCCTGTCTGCTTGGCAATGAGGTGCGCTACGACGGCGGCCACAAACGCGATGCGTTTCTGGTCGAAACCTTTGGCCGCTTTGTGGAGTGGGTGCCCGTGTGCCCGGAGGTGGAAATGGGACTGGGGGTGCCACGTGAAACCTTACGCCTTGAGCAGCATGGTGACGACGTTCGGCTGATCATGCCCAAGACCGGCGAGGACTATACTACACGCATTCGGAGCTTTGCCCAACAACGCTTGGCCGACTTGGCCAAGCTGCGTCTGTCCGGCTACATCCTGAAAAAGGATTCGCCCAGTTGCGGCATGGAACGGGTACGGGTGTACGACGGCCCCGGCGCCCCGCACCGGGGTGGTCGTGGCCTCTTCGCCGAAGCCCTCATGCAACGCTTCCCACATCTGCCGCTAGAGGAAGAGGGACGCTTGAACGACCCGAGTCTGCGGGAGAACTTCGTCAGCCGCGTCTTCGCCTATCATCGTTGGCTGCAGCTTGCAGAGAAACGCATCACCCGCGCAGTCTTGACGCGGTTTCACGCCCAGCACAAGTATCTTCTGCTGGCCCACAGCCAAGTCGGTACCCAACGTCTGGGACAACTGTTAGCCCATCCGGACCAATTTGCCGATATCCGGCACCTAGCCACCGCCTATATGGACGCCTTCACAGAGGTCATGCGTCGTCCGCCGACGCGTCGAGGCCACACCAATGTATTACAACATCTGGCTGGCTATGTATCTAACCAGCTCGACGCTGAGGATCGCCAGGAATTGGCCGAGATGATCGAACACTATCGGCGCGGCCTGCTCCCGCTGATCGTGCCGGTGACGTTGCTCCGACACTACGTGCGCAAGTTTCATGTGCCGTATCTGTTGGATCAGGTCTATCTGTCGCCCCATCCGCATGAATTGATGCTGCTGAATCAATTGTGACGATAGAAACGCATGCGGGTAGTCGTCCAGGCCACGCCTGTTTCTCTGAGCACCAGGCGTCAAGATCACCGCAGACCTCATTACCCCTACGCTGCGGTGCCCGCTTATGCGTATCAATGATGGCTCATGTGTAACCAATGCGCGCTGACAAGTTACCGACGCACCTCCGTCGGATCAAATCAGGTGAGACTTGTTTGGCATTGACCATGGCTTCATACGTTGCCACGGAACGGGGCAGGTACTGCTGATGAACGCCCCGAAACACCGGTAGATAAGTTCGGAGCGCCGCACCGGCTCCCTCGCCGGTGCGGCCATGGACTTCGCGACGACCATCGCCGTCATCATCCCGCGCCTACTCACGCACACCGTGGCGGACGGTCGTATGGGCCGGGTTGGGTCCCGCGATCGCTCTGCCACTCGTCGGTATGGAGCCGCGTGCAACGCGGGGGGACGTTCTCTGCGATCAACGCCGCGCAGCTCCGCCTATTGGCCTGGTCACAAACCCAGAAGTGCTGCTCACCCGTGTCCCGCGAGATGATACTGATCAGCGGTGGCCGGTCGTTGGTGTCGGTCCCGTGCCCTTGGCGCTTCTGGGCACGCCGCCGGGGCGGATCAGTGGGATCACGATGGGGCGGACTGTTTTTCCCCGGCGTTTTGGTACCGTTCGTCCGCCTCAAAGGTGGTGCCGGTCATCACCCCGGTCGGCGCGGTCGCGTTGCGGTTGGCCTGGAGGCGCTGCCGCAGGGTATGCAGCTGTTTGCGGGACAGCCCTCACTCGCGGGCCAGGCGAGCCGTGGGCTCGCCCTTCGCCATGCCACGCCACAACAGCACGAAGGTGGCTGGTCGTTGGCGGGTTTTTGCGAAGACCGTCCACGTCAACAGGGTACAGTAGCCCTCGCAGGCCCGACAGCAGTAGGCCGGAAAATGGTCCTGAGCGCGGAAGAACCGCCGCGCCGTGCTTCCGCAGCGCGGGAAAGTCGATCATACGGCCATCTTACCACAATAGGCACGGTAGCTGCCCATGAGCCTCAATGATAATATTTGGTCGTGTACCTGCCTTGTAGCTCACGAGAGGCAAGCTCCTCCCTAATTGATGTGCATAGAAGTGGGGGGATGACTCGCGGCTCATCGAAGGGTGCCAATTGTAGGGAATTGGTACGGGATCGCTTCACGGCGAGAAGGGAGAGGGGCAATGCCGACCCCAGAACGTTTCGAATGCCAGTTCTGCGGGCGGTAGCTGCCGGTGGCAAAGCCGATTGAAGGGACCATGCTGCTGCATCACCTCGGCGCCATGCACCCCATGGAGGTCAAGCCGTATCAGGAACACATGTGTACCGAAGACATCGCCACCGTGGTGGCATGAGGCGTATGAGTAAGTTAAAGAAAGCGAGACAAGGTCTGCAGCCATGATCCCTAACATATTCGAGAATCTTAGTTAACTAGATGTAGCAAAAGAGCCATTGATTGATGCGATCTGGTTCTTATTTCACGAGCGGAGTGCAGTGGCTATTCATACGCTTGTAGCTGCAGCACATCAAATTCTTGATGACTTAGCACAGAAAGATGGGATGAGCACCATTAAGAGTCTCCCTTACATCTGTGAGGATATGAAGAAGGATTGGCGAGCGGTATTAAACAAAGCACAGAATTTTTTAATCATGCGGATCATGATCCCAAAGCAAATTTAGAATTCCATCCTGAATTGCCACATTTTTTCCTCATCGATGCTATTCAAGTTTACCAGGAGGTCATCCAGGAGCAGTTATTTCCTAAAGCCCATTTATATCTGGCTTGGTTCCTTCATAAGTATCGCAATATTTAGAATATCTGGAAGAAACTGAGTTTAGGTCAATCGTCTTATCAGGTCTTAAAAAGTTAGGGTTTGATCATAACAATTTTCAGAAGACGAGGTTGATATTGTTGATATTATCGAAACGGTAATGTATAACCCCTCCCGGACGTTGGATCAGAGGAAATGCAAAGCTCATGACGCGCTATCCTGGATGTGTGCTTCTGCTCACTGCTGTGTTACTGCTTACAAGTGCCACTGCCTGGGGGGGGAAGATATTGAGCAAATACAGGCCACGCTCCTGGAGCTGCAGGGAATTCTTATTGCGGTCGAAGAGATTGCCCCAGAAGCCCAACGAGACAGCTTGACCCTAGGCTCGGTGAGAACCGAGCTAGAGGTCGAGTGCTGACAAGCTGGGATTCAGGCGCTGAGTGGGTATGAGTGGCCTGATGCACCGGGGCAGTCGCGGACCTTAAACCGTCCCTACTCGGGACAATTGGCAGCCATTACGGGGTCGATAATGGTGCTCCTTACGTCATCGCATCACTTCTTTCCTCCACCAAACATCATGAGAGCCGTTAGGATGTCTCGAAACACCTTCCCCAGGCGTGTTTCGGCATACCAAGCGATCACCCATATAAAGAAGGTCGCCCCACCGACAACCGCCAGCAGGGTCAGAAAAGCTTTCAGGAGTCTTACGTCTAGTGCCCTGATAATACCCAAGATTCCTACAACTACCAGCACTGCCACGAATGTCACGACACCTCTCCCGGTATCTGCCCGGTCATCCGCCTGGTGTCCCGGCTGACCGGGTGCTTGCTCATGACGTCCGATATCGCATAGGCGTTGAAACTTCATGTTGGACTCCGTTGCAAAGATCTCTACCAGAAACACACCAACACCGCGATGGTACCGTTCCGTTGTTGGGGTCGGTCAGGAAGTTGATGATGATTGCTTGTTCAGCCCTTTCCATACGACTTCTTCAAGGAGCTGGCTGGGGTGGAAGCGGCACTCATATGCCACAGCCTTGATGTGCTCGATTAGGGCCTTCGACAGCGGCATCGTCCAATGCTGATTGTCCGTATGTTCTGGATGTTCTGGCGCGGGGAGAGATTAAGCCGCGAGGGGCACCCGCGCCCGTTCCAGCACTGCCACCCGTGTCTGTAATTCCTTCAAAATGCATAGGATTTCCTGGACCTCTGGCACGGCGACAATGGTCACCACGGGGGGCGTGTATGCTGTGGGGGGCACGGGGGTGTCATCTTGCCGCGCATGGGCTTTGCGTCAGGGATAGGCGCCACCGCAGGGCCGAGGCTGGATTTTGCAATGTTCAAGCAGGCGCTTGGCGCAGGTTAAAACTGTGCCATAGGGGATGCCAAGGCGGCGGGCGATCTCGGCCGTTCCCAACCCCTCCTGCCAGAGGGCGATGAAGGTACCTTCACTAGAGGGGGTCATCAGCAGGCCTCAGGGATCATGGGATACGAGCCCTCGGTCATGCTCGGCCAGCTCTAATGCCCAGTGTTCCACTCGATTCAAGTCAAATCGGCCAACAACTTTTTCATCATCGTATCAGTCGCGGGTATCGTGTGAATCGTATTGTCTTACTGGAGCTTTACGAAAGCGATCTTATTCATGGGCGGCCTCCAAATCGATTTGCTGGCGCCTGGTCAGCATACCTCGCCTGCAGCGTTCACCCCCAGGTGCACGGTGATCACTGCCGTTGCCAGCCTCTGGTGCTACAGGGCTATGAATATCTACTCCTCAGCCTTCCTGCCCCTGAGCGTTTCTCTGCTCTCCGTGCAACAGACGCATCATTCCCTCGATAAACGCCTGCTGGCGGGCTACGGGGGTCTCGCCACTGCCATAGGCTGAGGCACAATCATAGTGAACCCAGCCCCAGCGGTCCGTGTTCGTCACATTCCAGTTGGCCTCCTCTGGGGGTTGATGGCCAGTCTCCTCGTCCCAGTCGCCCTTGCGTAGTCCAGCATCCCATAGCGCGTACTCAATGGCCCCGCTGACTTCTTCTGCGCTTATGAGCTCGCCACACAATACACATCTTTGTTCCATGCCATCCCTCCATTGTGTCTCGTTCATCGTCATCTTCCCTGCTTGCACACCGCCCCATCTTTCACCCGCCCTGGGGCCTGCAGCTCCAAGCCCCGAGTTGCCACATGAAGTCCTCTATGGGAAAGCCTTCATCAGTTTCATTCTACCAACGCCTCGGCGTCGCTGCCGAATCGAATCGGTGCCCAGTGGAAACAGAAGGCGCCGATAATCTCGGACCCCTCGCGTGTGGCGGGATGCTGCCAGGGGTGGGACCAGATATTCACGGTAGCTGAGAGGGCGTCATAGCACCCACCCTTTTCGACGTTACGCTCGTTGGCATAGCGAAAGAGCACTCCCAACTCCTGGCGTGTGTAGGGGAGGTCAACGGGGTGGCGAGTGATCAGCATGGAGACGTCTCCTCTGGCCAAAAATCGGGGTCCAGCACCTGTGCAACCGACCAGGGGCAGGTCTCGGGGAAGGTCCGGCAAGCCGGTGGCATCAGGCGCATCCTCGCGGGCGTGTTGATAGGCTTCGGCCAGGTAGCGCGCGGGATGGTTCTGCAGAGATCTCCTCCACCAGGTGCTCCACGTCCACCTTGTTTCACGCCCTGTTGTACAGGGCGCGGGCTTGTGCCTGCGTCCAGGCATAGAAATCCCGGTCACACAAGGACTGGTTCATTGCGCCTTCTCCTTCGGCTCGGATTCGCAGGGTATGGGTTTACCATCCCTCCTGGTCGCTGAGGGGTTCTCCTCCTCTCTCTCATCACACCTCTAAATACCTAAAAGGAAACGCTAGCCATCGATAGATCTTGTCACCCTCAGCACTCAGGACTCAGCACTCAGCACTTCTTGTATCCCCGCTTGGCGATGAAGCCGTATACGGCGTTGTCGCGTAGCTCGTCGAGGCGCCCGGCGAGACGGTAATCCTCTTTGATTTGAGCGAACTTGTCGGGACTCAACGACGGATACTCGGCGCGCAGGGTGAGATTATACAAACGCGCCGAGTTGTAACCGAAAATCTGGTTCTTGGCGAAACCGTCGGCGGGGCCAAGCGGCGCAAACCCCCACTTTTTCTGCATGTCCTCCGGGATCTCCAGCCGACGCAGCGCCTCGATCTGCCATTGGGGCGAGCCGTACCATACCGAATCAGTCCCCCAGATCACATGATCGACCCCCATCCCTTTGATCCAGGTGCCGAGAAGCGCCGCGGCGAAGCGCGGGTTGGCCGTACACGACGTGGCGAAACTGGTACCCATCTCAGCGTAGACGTTGCTGACCCCATATTGCTCGGGCATACGGGCCAGATCGCTGGCCCACTTGATCTCGCCGGTCTTTTCGAACTCGGCCAGTACCCGATCGGGGGGCTCCTGGAACGCCTGCAGGCAGCCGTGATAGATGATGAAGTTCAACTGTGGCCAATCCTTCGCTGCCTTGCCGATGTCCCAGGCCGTATTGTACTGCCACACCCCAGCCCAGCTCTTCTCGTAGTCGGCTGGCATCAGTCCTTTATGGATACAGACGTTGCGGATGCCGGCTTTCACGGCCTTTTCGTAGAAGGGGTAGATCAGCTTCTCATCGTCGAGGCGGAAGGGAAATTTGGTTTTCGCCGAGAGCGGATCGCCGATGGTATACAGCTTCCAGCTATCGGGGTGCAGCTTGTCGATGGCCAGGTCGACAGCATCCATCCAACCCGGTTGCCCTGGCGTGATCACGGCATGCCCCAACATCCGTCGCGTGCCGGCGATGCGGTTGACGATATCGACCGCCTCGCGAATCTGCTCATTGGGGATCAGCCACCACGATGGGTCATCGAAGGGGGCGCCGCTCAAGAGGGCCACGGTCGTATCGCTGTTGAGGAAGATCTGCCGCACGTAGTTCTCGAATTTATAGTAATACAGATCCGATACCTCTCGATCGCTGAGCGCAGGATTCCAATGTTCGCGGGCGAAGAGGGCCAATCCCAGCAGGCCCTTTTGGTTGAACTTGTCGTGCACGAAGTGGGTTTGGTCGTCGAAGATGAACTGATGGCGCAACGCTTGGGTCCGTTCTGTAGCACGCTCTGGATTGGCGGCCTCAGCCGGAGAGACGTCGAAGAGCCTGCCGAAGACGTCGTTCAGCGCCATGAAGGCGGCGGCCATGCCGCAACTGGTCCGTAAAAATCGCCGGCGATCCATGCCCAGTCGGCGCCCATGCTGATCGGCCAATTCCTGGATGCGGGCTTCGACTTGTTGTTGTCGCGGGGTCTGAGGGAGGGGGTTGAATTCGCCGTTCGAGATGATCTGGGTGGGGATCGGCGACGGAAACGCCTGCTCCGCCGGTTCTAACTGCGCAAGCTCTCTGGCACTGAGGTACAGACCCATGGCCATCCCTCCTCTGGCACACAAATGGCCGTCACATCATCACAGCGAGGCACAATCGAGGTCCTGCCCGTAAAACAGCGCCCCGACGAACCACGCTCCAGGATCGAAGCGGTTGCCTCATGAGCTTTCCCGCCCGCACCGTCGGTGGAGCCATTCTACTCATGGGGGACTGAGGACCGCAATGGTGATCTGCACAGAGCTCGGGGAAGAGTGTTGACATGCCCTGATCTATTTGATAAGAACCGGCTGGGCATCGAAATCTCCTGCCCTCGGGTCAGGCAGCTCTTGCCATGAGCTGCCTGTTCAGGCTAGCCCGGTTCCTGTGGAGGCACGGCCGCTCCCCCGCTACTGGTCCTTTCCCAAGCCCAAGAGGATCTCTCTCATGCTGTTTCAGCAAACCCACCCCGCTCTGAACACTGGTTACGGAGATCAGTCTTGCGCCTAAAGCCCTCGGGTAGGTCAGCAGCTGGCTGAAGGTCAAAGAGGTCATCGAGGCTATCAAAGCCTACATCGAACCACACGACATTGACACACGGTGATGGACGCTCGGCCCTGTTCCCTTCCCCCCGGTGTGGGGGAAGGTCGGGATGGGGGGAAGTCTCCCCGGTGTACCAATCTTCTCTGGTCTGCTTTAGTGTGGGAGACGTCGATCGGTCCCGCCATCATGGGGCCGACCGTTCATCGGTGCGCCCGGCGAAATCGTGCCGCGCCTAGTGCTCCGATGTGGGGCGACGGCGTTGAGGGTAGCCACCTTGGGGGAGAAGCCAGCGATCGAGGAGGGTCTAAGCCATGCTCAGGGGTTTTCGAGATTTCATTCTGCGCGGCAATGTGGTAGACCTGGCCGTGGCCGTGGTCATGGGGGTGGCTTTCACCGCCGTGGTCAATTCGGTGGTGAAAAACCTCGTCACACCGCTTATCGGCTTGGCTGGGGGCGCGCCGGACTTCTCGGCGATCCGAACCGGACCAATCATGTGGGGCAACATCATCAACGATGTGTTGACCTTTCTGATCACGGCTGCCGTGGTGTACTTTGTCATCGTCGTCCCTGTCAACCAGCTCCTGGAGCGCCTCAAACCTTCAGCGCCCCCACCCCAAGTGACGCGAAAATGCCCGGAATGCCTGAGTGACATCCCGCTCGAGGCGCGGCGATGCGCTTATTGCACGACGCAGCTCGCCGCTGCAGCCAGTTAGCTGTGCGGAGCGGCCGGCCGGTCGTGCGTGCCCAACCTGTCGGAAGGCCGTAAATGCCAGGCGCGCTTGGCATCCATGGTGAAGGTTGCGCTCGCGGCGGATGAGCTCCCAGCCCTGCAAGCGATCCTCTGTTCGAGGCAACTGAAGGGTTCGCTGCCCACTGGTTGGAGCCTGGCAAGGTGCGGGGTGTTCAGTCTTCGGGGATGCGGGTCACGGGCGTACTCCTCGAGGATGGCGCCGTACCTTGTGACGTCTTGGTCCTATCCATGGGCCCGTGGGCGAAGCCAGCGCAGCCATGGCTGGGCTGTGCCATCTCGAAGGGCATCCTGCTCAGCACAGGTATGGGAGCTGCCATCGCGGACTTGATCACCACGGGGCAAACGCCCCTGTCGATCGCCGCCGCATCTCCTGCCCGTTTCTCAGAGAACGCCACTTGATTCTCCCCCACCTGTCGCACGTGCTGTCGGACTGCAAGGCTGTAGTGCGCCTAACGTCTACCGGTTCACACTGCCACCCTCATGCTCTCCCCTTCCCGTTGATGGCTCACAAGGCCAGGCTTTTTCAGACATACCCCTGACCCGAGTGCCATACTCCCTCTCCCTCCGGGAGAGGGCTAGGGTGAGGGCGGCTCAGAGCTGCTCCAAGCCGTCGACTTCCCGCACCCTCTCCCATGGGGTATAGGCGCCAGGTTCAGTGCGAAGGCGCGCTGGGACGGGGTATGATGCCCCTTCCCCCCGGGCGGGGGAAGGTCGGGATGGGGGCAACTTGTGTCGCGCCCAGCTGCATCCTCAGTCATCAGGGGAGGGAGTTCGATAATGCTGAGGATGTGGTGCTGTTTCCCTTCGTCTGGTCCAACGCTCCCAGGGGGGAAGCAACGAAAAGCCTACCCCGGAGAGCGTCAGGCAGCAGAAAGGTCAGGCAGCGTGCAATCGGCGATCAGACGGCAGCGACGCCAATGGGATGGCTGGCGCTGGCCTCAGCATACACCCCCTCGGCGCGATTGACCGCAGCCCCCGGTGTGACGCGATGGCCCAGTTTTGTGAGCACCGATTCGATGGCGTAGAGCGTATGCAAGATGCAGCGCGGGTTGGCGGTAACCCCCATATGGCCGATGCGAATGGCGCTGTCGCGATATGGACCGATGCCGGGCAGCGTGAAGATCCCATGATCCTCCTGCAGATGCCGTAGAAAGTCGGCGGAGCGCATACCCTCCAGCAATGGGATACACGTCACTGTCGGCGATGCCAGCTCGGGTTTGGCCAAGGTGGTCAGGCCCAGCGCTTGGATGCCCTCCCGGAAAGCCTTGGCGTTCAGGATATGGCGTGCAAAGCGGGCTTCGAGGCCTTCCTCCAGGATCATCGCCAACGCCTCGTGCAGGGCGTAAAACAGGTGAACGGCGGTGAACACGCCCTGTGGCCGCCGCAGCAGCCGCCCATCGGTTGGATTCTCAGCGGGTTGCGCCTTCCAATGCAGCAGATTCCCGAAAATGTTCCGACACGGCTCGCGACGTCGTTCCATGACCTCCCAAGCGCGCTCGCTGACCGCCACATAAGCGTGGCCGATGGGCGCGGCAATGGCCTTATGATTGCACGAGACGCAGAGATCGACGTCCCAGGCGTCCGTTGGAAGGTTCGCCCCTCCCAACGACGAAATCGCATCCAGCAACAACAGCGCTCCATGCTCGTGGGCCATCCTGGCGATCTCACCAGCATTGGTATAGATGGCACCGGACGAGGTTTCGTTGTGAACCATGGTCACTAATTTATAAGAACCCTGGCGCAGCCTATCGCGAATGACGCCGAGATCGAGGGGCTCGCCCCAGGGAAATTCTACCTCCACAGCCTGCCCGCCAACGCCGTTCACCACACGCGCCGCGAGATGGCCGAAGTTGCCGCAGATGATGACCAGCGCTCGATCGCCCGGCTCGATCACACTGGTGATCGCCGATTCGATACCGCTGCGGCCCGAGCCTGGAATGGGCGCCACCTGATTGTGCGTCTGGTAGACCTGTGCCAGCATGTCCAGCGTCTGCTCGTAGAACTCTTGGAAATCGGGAGTCACGGGGCAAGCCGCCGGCCGGATCATCGCCCGCAACACGCGGTCGGCGATGTCATTGGGGCCTGGGCACATCAGAATATCGTCGGTTTTCACCACGGTTCTCCTTTGCGACGCCTGAGAGGGCTCTCCATCATCAACGACCGCCCTATTCTGCTCTTCAATGGCTATAGGCCATACTGTCTAACCATGTCCTCATCGAATAGAATATTTCCCGTGAACGATTGCGGAGGTTGGCTGGCGATGAACACCGCGGCTTTGCCCATGGCTTCCGCTTTCTCAAAGGGCTCGGGAGTGGCGCCGGGTGGGGTCATGCCGAAGACGTTGCCGGGGGTGCGGATCCTGCCTTTGGGCGACAGTACGTTGGCGCTGATCCCCTGCGCCTGGTATTCCACTGCCAGCCCCTGGGTCAACCGTTCCAAAGCCGCTTTGGTGGCGGCATACATAAAGGCGCGGGTCGGCCGCACGTCGCCATAAGGCCCAGGCCCAGGGAACACGGCGGCAATCGACGAGATATTGATGATCCATCCCTGCCGCTGCTGCAGCATCGTCGGCAGCACCGCGCGAATGCACAGAATGGGGCCTTTCAGATTGACGCGGTAATGCAGGTCGAGGTGCCGGGTGGGCAGGTCGAGGATGCCGCGCGGCACCAACACGGCGGCGTTGTTCACTAGGATGTCGATGCGGCCGAACGCATCCAGGGTGCGCTGCACCATGGTGGCGACTTGCTCCTCATCGGTGACATCGGTCTTGATCGCCAGCGCCCGGCGGCCCAGCCCTTCGACTTCTTTGGCGGTGTCGTAGATCGTCCCCGGCAAGCGTGGATCGGGTTGGGTTTCCGACCGAGCGGCGACGACGACATCCGCCCCCTCTGCCGCAAACGCCAGGGCGATGTCCTTGCCGATGCCGCGTGAGCTGCCCGTCACGATCGCCACTCGTCCTACCAGCTTCATGGATCCCTCCCATCGCACGTCAGCGTCATCTCCTTCCCTCATCCCACCCTCTCACGCTGCGAGAGGGGAGAATACCGGTAGGTGAAGCCCGCAGAGCTTGGACTTTCTATCCCACCGCCGCGACGCCTTCGACCTCGATCAAGAAATCAGGATTGAACAGGCCCTTGACGACGATCAGCGTGCTGGCCGGCAGTTCCCCCTGAAAGACTTCGCTACGCACCTCGGCCACGGCCGGAAAATCTTCGATCTTGGTGATGTAGGTGGTGATTTTCATCAGATCGTTGAGATCGCCTCCCGCCGCCTGCAGGACCTGCCGCAGGTTTTGGAAAACCTGGCGCGCCTGGGCGCGCACATCGCCTTTACCAACGACATTGCCGTTGGTGTCCCAGGCCACTTGGCCGGAGATGTAGAGGAGTTGTCCTCCCTCTTGCCGCGTCGCCAGCTTATAGTTGGCCACGGGTTTGGCTTCAGGAGTCGTTATCGTCGTGAATGGCATGGTCGTCCCTCCCTTTACGCCACCGCCGCGATCACCTCGATTTCCACCGCGAACTCCGGTCGCGCCAGCCCCTGGATCTCCACCAGCGTCGAAGCGGGATAGTCGCCCTGGTAAAAGGCGCGACGCACCGGCGTGCCATGCTGACGCCAGTCATCGATGCTGAGCACCCAAGTGGTCTCCTTCACCGCGTTGCCAGGCGTAGCCCCCGCAGCCCGCAGTACATGGCCGATGTTTTCATAGACCTTCTCTGCTTGACGGCGCAGATCACCCACGCCGGCCACCGAGCCATCGGGGTTGTTCGCGACTTGACCGGCCAAGTAGATCAGGCGACCGCCGTTGACGATCACCCCTTGATAAAAATCACCACCGTGGTTTTCGGCGTTGTACTTTTCCAACAGGGGTTTGCCCTGGGGGGAGCCGGATAACTCCGCCACCAACTCCACTTCGATCAGCATAGCGGGATCGGCTAGACGCCGCACGACCAAGCCCGTCGAGGCCGGGCGGGCGCTGCCGAAGAACTTAGCGCGTTCGGCTCGGCCGTCGGCGTTGTAGGCCTCGAGATCGGTGACGTAGAGGAGCTGTTTGATGACGTCATCGAATCTCGCCCCCGCCTGCTCCAGCACCGCTTGCAAGCGCTCGAAGGCGCGATGCGTCTGCGGAGCCATGCCTCCAGAGGCGATGCTGCCGTCGGGATTGCGGCCCGTCAGGCCAGCGGTGAACAGCAACCGGGAAGGGTTCACGCTGACCCCGGGCATGAAACCTCGACCTCTCTCAACGGGACGCTCGGGTAGAATGTCTCGGCGGTCCATGGTGCCCTCCCTAGACAAGAGTACTGAGGACTGAGCCATGAGGACTGAGCGAGACGTTGCCTCGGTTCAGCCCTCAGCTTTGGTTGCTTGGTCCTGTTGTAAAAAGTCGCTCTCCGCCTCTTGCAGGCTTTCTGGGTTAGGCGTTTCGTTCTCTCTCCCCTCACCCCACCCACTCCCGGTGGGAGAGGCAAAAAGCAAAAACCTGCCTGCCCTTGTGAGCCCTCTTCAGGACACAGCTCGGGACCGGCGTGTGTTACGGAATCAGCAACAGTTTGCCGGTGCTCTGGCGACCCTCTAGACGTCGATGGGCTTCGGCCGCATCCTTCAAGGGGAAGGTCTGATCGATGCGCAGTTTTAGCGTGCCGGCGCGAATCCAGCCGAGGACATCGCCGGCTCGTTGCAGCAGCTCCTCGCGCGTCAGGGTGTAGTGCGCCAGGCTGGGCCGAGTGATGAACAGCGACCCCTTGGCCCCGAGTTGCGCCAAATCGAAAGGCGGCACTGGCCCACTGGATTGACCATAAAGCACCATGTAGCCCCGAGGCGCCAGGCAGTTGAGGCTCTTCTCGAAGGTGGTCTTGGCGACCGAATCGTAGACCACCTGCAGGCCGCGTCCGTTGGTCAGCCGTTTGATTTCGGCCTCGAAGTCTTGCTGCGTATAGAGAATGACCTCATCCGCGCCAGCCTCTCGGGCGAGCTTCGCTTTATCTTCCGTAGACACCGTACCGATCACCCGCGCCCCGCGCATCTTGGCCATCTGCACCAGGAGCAGTCCCACCCCGCCCGCCGCGGCATGCACCAGGCACGCATCGCCGGCCTTCAACGGATAGGTACTATGCGACAAATAGTGGGCGGTCATGCCCTGCAGCATGGCGGCGGCTCCCATCTTGGCGTCGATGCCGTCGGGCATCTGTACCAGACGGGCGGCGGGAACCACGGCATACTCGGCATAGGAGCCCGGCACCCCGCTATAGGCCACGCGGTCCCCCACCTTGACTTCGGTCACGTCGGGACCCACCGCCTCGACGACCCCCGCCCCTTCCTGACCCAAGGTCAACGGCAAGGGGTTTTTGTAAAGGCCGGAGCGAATATAAATATCGATGAAGTTGATGCCGACGGCTTCGATCTTGACTAAGGCCTCGCCCGCCTTAGGGGTCGGCGTGGGGACGTCCTCATACCGTAAGGCATCAACGCCACCGGGTGTATGCACACGCACCGCTTTCATCGTTTCACCTCCTCTTCAATTGTTGGTGAACGCACCGTCAACGCTGCCATGGTGCACGTAAGCCGTGCAGGCTCTCGGCGAAAGCGAAACGAGGGCTGGGCCGCCTCGTTGAGAAGGCTACGACGGCTTTTGCGCCAGGACGTTCCAGCGCGGTTTGCTGGTGGTCTGACCGAACTGATCGCGCGATTCATGAGGCTCCAGTCGCTTTTCGAGGAGCCTAAACCCCTCCATCAAGGCGTCGATTTCCTCTGCCGTGACATAGTGATGCAGCAGCGGTTCACCATCCTCTTCTCGCTGAAACGTACGAGGTTCGATCTCCTGTCCATCGTTAGCGCTGGCGTTCTCGACGGGTGGGAATGTCACGAAAAAGAAGCCCCCCGGCTTGAGCTTGTGATGCACATGGTGAATGACTTGCCTGAGTGTGGCTGCCGTGGTGTGGTGGATCACCTGCACCGACAGCGCCCAGTCGAAGAAGGCATCGGGGTAGGGAGAGATATCGAGGGCGTGCCCCTCGAACCCCTGACGCGCCAAATAGAGCAGATGCCGCCCCACCCCGCAGCCAAGGTCCAAGACACGTTGTACCCGCCGTCCCTGCATGATCGGCGTCAGGCGGACGATGTGGGGGTCAGGGTCGAGCCAGTTGCGAGCGACATAGGCTTCATCGCGCCATAAGTTATCCCAACGCGCCATGATGGGCTCCTTACAGGGGGAGATGTTCTGCTGGCACGACACTACGCCTGCGGCCTTCCCCCCTCTCCCACCGGGAGAGGGCCGGGGTGAGGGAGGAGGGGACATGCCACGTACCCCAGACCCCTTCACACAGGAAGAAGAGTTGCGGGATAGGACCTGTGTGCCACACGACGCTACTCCAGGGCTGGCCGCTTATCGGCCCAAGGGGCGATCGCTTCGAAGGCCGCCGAGGCTCGTAGCACCAAATGCTCCGCCAGACGGGGGGCGACGATCTGCAGGCCGACCGGCAATCCCTCAGGCGTCCAGCCACACGGCACGGTGGCAGCCGGATACCCCGTCAGATTAATCGGAAAGGTGAAGGCGATCCACCCCCGCCGTCCAACCTTGCGCCCGTCGATCTCCCGATACTCATCGACGCCGACGGGCAGGGGGGGTGCCGCCAACGTTGGGGTCAGGAGCAAGTCATAGCGCTCGAAGAATCGGCGGAAGGACTCATTCAGCGTCCGCCGCACATTGGCGGCTTTGACGAAGTCCACGGCACTCCAGCGCATGCCATACTCGAGTTGGGGCACCAGCGAGCGGTCGAAGCGGTCGCGCCACTCGGGGAGCTTGTCGGCAAGTCGGGCGGCCGTTGTGGCGCTAGAGATGATGCCGTAGGCTTCGTCGGGATCGGCAAAGCCCGGATGGGCTTCATCGACCTCACAACCGAGTTCGACGAAGCGGTTCGCGGCGGCCTCGGTGAGCTGCCGTACCTGGGCGTCGACGGCCGCATAACCCCAATCGGGGGTATATGCCACCCGCAGCCCTTTGATCCCTTGATCGAGGCCGGCCAAATAGTTCGTGCCATCGGCCGGCAGTGAGCTGAGATCGCGGGGATCGGCTCCGACGATGACGCTCAGCATGAGGGCAGCATCACCTACCGTGCGGGTCATCGGTCCCGTGTGGGAGAGGATCTCGAGCCCGCCGAACGTCGGGGCCGCCGCGACACGGCCGAGCGTGGGCTTTAGTCCGTAGATGCCGCAGCAACTACAAGGGATACGAATCGACCCGCCGCCATCGGTGCCCACGGCCAGGGGTCCCATGCCGGCCGCCACCGCCGCGGCGCCGCCACCGCTCGATCCCCCTGGCGTATGGTCAAGGCTCCAAGGGTTGCGGCTGAGTCCGAACACGGGGTTATCCGTTACCCCCTTATGGCCGAACTCCGGCGTATTGGTCTTGCCCAGCACAATGGCTCCTGCCTGCTTGAGGCGTTCGACGACTGGGGCATCCTCATCGGGGATGAAGTGTTCGAAGAGCCTGGAACCGTAGGTCGTGCGCACCCCCTTGGTGGCCACTAAGTCCTTAATGGACACGGGAACACCGTGCAAGGTCCCCAGCACCTCGCCGCGCATCACCGCCGCTTCGGCCTCTTTGGCGGCACTCCGCGCGGCTTCGACGGTGAGGGTACAATAGGCATTGAGCGTGGGGTTCAAGCGTTCGATGCGGGCTAGGACGGCATCCACCACTTCGACCGGGGACACCTTCTTGGCGCGTATGGCGGCGACCAACTGTGTCGCCGGCAGATAGCAGAGTTCGACCGCCTCCATGGTCTTTTTCCCCCAGTAAGCGATGTTGTGAACGATCTGTCAGCAAGCGACCCGACCATGATCCCTTTGGCAGCCCACCCTAGCATGCGGACCCGTTGATGTCAAAGGGATTCCGTTGAGTCCGCCGCCGATCCATCCGGTGTCCTCCGCTAGCCCGCGGCGGTCTCCTCTAGCCGTGATGGAGCTGGGCATGTGGCGGCGGGGCTCAGCTAGATGCCAAGCAAGCGCTTCAATTCCTCAGGCGTATACTTGCCCGGTGGCTCTTTGGCCTCAGCGGCGGCGGTACACAGCTCCAGGAGCTTGGCATTGATGGGGGCAGACGTCCCCGCTTGCTTGGCCAGGCGAGCGATCTCGCCGTTGAAGTAGTCGTCCTCGGCACGGCCGCGTTTATGGTAGAGGTCCTGCCACAGCGACGGTCGCCCCTTAAGCTCTTCGTCCTCGGGGATTTTCGGCGGGTTATAGTCCGGCGCCCGCATCTCCCGAATGCGCGCATCGATAGTGGGTTCGCCGGGCGGCGGTTCGAAAGGGATCCCCGCGGCCCGGAGCACACGGGCGCCCTCTTCGAAGACGGCTGTGAGGATCTGCCGCATCGTGGGGTCATTGCGGGCTTCCTGGCCGGAGAGCCCGGTGAGGCCATGGCTGGCATTATTCAAATTAAGCAGCAACTTGTTCCACTTTGAGCGCATAATCGTAGCGCTAGTATAGACCTTAAACCCGGCCTTTTCTAAGGCGGCCGCTACTGTTAGGTCGGTGTCATCAAGGCCTTCCGGGAAGCGTCCGATGCCGACAGGCCCCCAAGAGGTATGGATGACTTCCCCCGGATGCAACACTTTGGCCCCGATCAACAGCATCACGCCGTGGGTGTTACGAAACGTGCGTGCCACGACCTCTTCGTTGCGCACGCCATTTTGGGAACAGAACACCGGCAGCTCAAGGGAGGTGACGGCGCGCAATGCGCTGACGGCCTCGGCGGTGTGATAAGATTTGACGGCCATGAAGACGATATCATCTTCCCTGAACGAGACTTCCTCGGGCCGACCGACGGCCGGCGCTCTGACAGTATGCAGACCGCTCACGCCCCGTACCACCAGGCCCTTGGCGTTGATGGCTTCGCGATGCTCATTCCAGGGCTCGATAAACACCACATCATATCCAGCCCGCGCCAGATTCCCGCCCAGGGTCCCACCGATCGCCCCTGCTCCGACCATGATAAATCGCATAACATACCTCCTCTCACTGGCCAAAGACAGGACTGAGCCATGAGGACTGAGACTAAAGCAGCCGTTGCTTTGCGCTCAGTCCTCAGCACTCAGTCCTCGGCACGGTTCTTAACTCTGCCGGTATTTGCGCACAAAATCGTCGTTGAAGCTGATCCCCAAGCCCGGTCGCTCGGTGAGATACAGCATGCCGCCCTCGATCCGGGCGCTCTCGGCATAGAGATCGGGCCAGAGTGGGTCGCGATCGGGATTGTGGAACGATTCTACCGTCAAGCCATTGGGGGAGGCCGCTACCAGGTGACCGTGGATCTGGGGATCATGATGCGGCGCGATATCGACATGATACATACTGCACATGCCAGCGATTTTGCGCCATTCGGTGATGCCGCCGTTCCTGGTGCCGTCGAACTGCAGGATGTCAATGGCACGTTGCTCGATCAGCTCGCGCGCCTCGAAGCGGGTACGGGCGCTCTCGCCGCTGGCCAGAGGCAGGTGGGTATTTTGCTTCAGGATGGTCATGGCGCGGATATCGTCATACCACTGAAGCGGTTCTTCGACCCAGCGTGGGTGGTATTCGGCGAAACGCTGGGCGGCCTCGATCGCCGTCTTCACATCCCAGGCACGGTTAGCGTCCAACATGAGATGGATGTCATCGCCAAGCGTCCGGCGCAGCGCCTTGACACGGGCCACGTCCTCCTGCAACGGGACCCCACCCACCTTGATCTTGATGGCCTTGAAGCCTGCCTCGACATAGCCCTGACATTCGGCGATCAGCTCGGGAATGCCCCGACCTTCGGTATAGTAACCCCCGGTGACATAGGCCGGCACTTGATTGGTATACCCACCGAGTAAGCGGTACAACGGCAACCCCGCCTGTTTGCCGACGATGTCCCACAGGGCGATGTCGATGGCGGCCATGGCCACTTCGAGCTGGCCACGCTCGATGCCCCACACCTCCCAGGCGGAGCGCCGCGTGTGCGTTATGGCGAAGAGCTTGTGCCAGAGATACTCCGGTCGTAGTGGGTCTTCGCCGAGGAGCAACGCCTGAAGGTCTTGCTGGATCAGCTTCGCCGCCGCCAGGGGCGGCCCCCCGTGTCCTTCCCCTATACCCACCAGCCCATCGTCGGTGTGGACCTTGACGATCAGCTCAGTGACAGCTTTGCCGCCTCCCATCGGCTGCAGCGAGGTCCAAAAGCTGCCCTTCACGGGCACGGCGATGGCGATGGCTTCGATGCCAGTGATTTTCACAGCCTTCCTCCTCTTCGTTGACATGAACAGGGGCGCTATCGCCCCTATGTATGATTATCGGCCCCGCCGGGGATGCATAGGCTCGCCACAGCGGCGCCGACAAAGAGCCATCCCACAAAAATAAAACAATCCTGATAGGCAACGACGAGAGATTGCAAAGTAAGATATCGATCCAGGGCGGCATGCAACTTGATCGGAACCAGTTCACCGACGTCTCCGGTCGTTCGCAGCAGCCACCCGAGTAGCTGTTCAGTCCGATCCAGTCCGCGTCCGGACAGGGCAAGATGCTCCGAGGCCGTCAGGTGGTGGGTGTAGTGCCAGCGTTCGAGGAGGACTCCGGCAGCGGCGATGCCGGCCATGCCAGCGATCTGGCGGGTGATGTTCAACAGACCCGAGGCGGCGCTGATCTCATCGCGCGCCAGCGTCCGTAATCCCAGGTTCAGGAGCGGCGGGAAGACGAAGCCAAGGCCAGCCCGGACGATCAACGCCCAGATCAGGGTCGATTCCTCAGGCTGAGGGCCCATCCACGCAAACCAAAACGACGAGGCAGCTGCCAATAGGAAGCCAAGCACCAAGAACAGGCGGGGATTCAGCTGATCGGACCAGTGCCCGACCAACGGCGAAAAGGCCCCCGTCAGCACGACTCCTGGCAGCATGAGAATGGCCGCCTGCAAAGCGGTATACTCCAGGTAATCTTCGAGGAATAACGGCACGAGCAGATTTTGCGCGAACATCGCGAACCCGAGGAAGACTCCCACGAGGGTGGCTACGGCGTACGTCGGGTTACGGTACAAACGCAGGTCGACCAGTGGATCGCGTCCCCAGAGTTCGACCGCCAGAAATAGCGCCAACGCTCCCGCCGCGATGAGGAACAGCGACAGGATATAGTGCGAGTTCCATCCCTCGATATTGCCCTGGCTCAAGGCCAGCAGCACGGTGACGACGAACGTCGCCATGGTCACCAAGCCGAGGAGATCGAGGCGTCGCGAACGGCGATGGCTGAGGTCGGCAGCCATGACGGCGATGGCCAATCCGACTCCGATAACACCGATGGGAATATTAATGTAGAAGATGGCCCGCCAACTAATGGTGTCGGTGAGGTATCCCCCAAGCGTCGGGCCGAGAATCGGCCCGAAGGTCCAACCCAGCGAGTAGATGCCCATCCCCAACCCGCGTTGTTGCGGCGGAAAGACGCGAAAGATGATCGCCATGGCGGTTGGGGCGATCGATCCAGCCCCCAGTCCTTGGATAAAGCGGAAGAAGATCAGCGAATGCGGACTCCAGGCCATACCGCATAAGGCCGAGCTCAAGGTAAAGAGCGCCAGGCTGCCGGTATAGAGCCATTTATACCCGATGATATCGCTGAGCCAGCCAACCGTGGGCATAATCACCGCCATCCCAATGAGGTAGATGATGAGCACCCATTGGATCTGATTGAGATCGGCGCTGATGCTGGTCATGATTTTGGGGATGGCAATATTGACGATAGTCGTGTCGAGGGCGAAGAGGAAGGCGCCAAGCATAATGGTCCACGTCACCCACCACCGATAGTTCGGGTGTTCGGCGAACGATGTCGACCTGGCGCTCCAGGTGCGCGGCTGGCTGCGCAGGGCCTCTCCCATGGGCTCTCCCTTGACCTCTGGCGCTGCATCGTATCCTATCATATTTGCCGCCGCACAGCGCGGATTTTTCAGCCTGTTCCCTTAGGATGAGTCCATCACGCCCTCGACCGCGGTCAGCCTGTGACCCACCTTCCACATTCCTGTGCACGATCACAACGCCTATACATCTGGCTAGTGACCACTGGAGATATCCTACGCCGATACGCTGTCGTAGTCGCAATGATCAGCAGCATGACACACGTGCATCCGGGAGGGATGGTCTGATCTAGAGAGTAAGCTTATCGACAGGAAAGTCCCCTTTCCCATACCTCTTTCCTCGTCAATCACCGTTTAGTCTCATTTCTGAGACGCTCGCAGTGATACTTCGTAGCGAGATGTAGCATCGGCCTCCCTCATTGCTGCACAGACAGTGATAAAACTGATAAATTCCTCCACCAATGATAAAACCCTCGGAAAAAACCATCGTTTTGCATACTATTTCGCTTGCAAAGAGGTATCGATTTGTTATAGTACACGTACGTGCAAATGCGAGTCTGTCCCATAGGATAGAGGGAGGTGTGTGACATGGACGAACGCAAGATGGAGATCGAGTTTGAAGATATTCCGTTAGAAGAGGCTCGAAAAATGGGACGTGGTCCAAGGATGGATCCTATTCTGTACACTGCGCTGAAGAGCAAAATTTCTTCGTTGTCGAATAACGCCGCACGGATGAATCTACCGCCAGGTGTAAGCCCTGTGACAATGAAGAATCGCATCCTTCGGGTGGCTGTTGAGTTACGGGTGCCGGTAACTGTCCGGCGTGTTCCAGGCGGCCTTCTCTTCTGGCGCTCGACCGACGAGGACATTAAACAGGCCCGCGAGGTGGCAGCACGTTTGCAGGCGGCTCAACAACGCCGTACAGGGGCTCGTAGCCGCAGACGTCGGGGGTAGTGGCATTCCCTTTGAGAAGGCCTCTTGGGGCACAGCGAGTGACCTCAGTGCTTGGAAGTTCGAGCGAGAGTAGATCGGGCCGTTGGGCAACAAGCGAACGTGCGACAAACCTGCAACAGGCTCATCAGCCTGCATGTGAGGTGATCGTCTCCCCTGTCGTTCGCCCACATCTGCCTGCCGACACGAGCGCCACTGTTCATGTTTTCGTGTGGGTCGGCGACAGCGGTCGCCGTTGTTGCTCATCCCAGCTATATGACCGCTGTCTGCCAGCCTACGCTCCGCCGGACAGGAGGGATTCCAACGAACCGACGCAAGCGTGGCATTCCCTTCTATTGGCAGTGGCGTCGTAGTTTTGAGCATACCTAAACGTGTAGCCATCGGTCGAGGCGACGGATCTCAAAAGCTCACCCCCCCAACGTTGCCAGTGCGTCCGCGAGTCATTCCCCTTGATCGGCTCATCGGCTCGATGTTATGCGCACCCTGCCCCTCCCTCTGGTGCGTGTGCCTGCCTTGACACTGCGATAGGCCAAGAGGCATCGTGCGTACCAATATCGCGCGATCGCAGGCGGAACATCGGGCGCTGTACGAGCGCGGCGCTGCAATGCATCGTGTTTGGCTACGAAACGCGATGCACAATGCCCCTGCTATTCCAAAACGAAGGCAGCGCTTGGCTGTGCTGCCTTAGCAAAAACGAGGTGGCTAAAAGCTTGCATAATTTATATAAAACTCTTGCCCTCCAATCATTTACCTCGTCCTCTTCGGCTAATCGATGACCGTTCCTCTCAGAAGCGACAGTAGTAAATCTTGCAAGGTGTTCCCTTATCTCACGCACGCATTATTGAGACACCATTACCGCCCAATACAGCAAAGCTCGGAAAGAGCCGATTATTTCGATAAATCAAAGAAATCCCTGTTCTCTCGCAGATGTCGAAGCGATCATGAAACCATCATAAATACAATACATGTCGTTTTCTTGCTTGACAGGTATCTATCAGGACTTTACGTTAGCAGCTATGCAATTTAGGTCTAGTCGTTGCCGTGGTTAGTGAGTGACAAGCCCTTACCGGAGGTCGTTGCTTATGAGGCAGCAGTGGTTGGTTGTCGCCGTAGTGGTCATCTCGGGTTGCTTGCTTACCCATGTCGGGAGCACGCAGCCAAGTTCCCCTTTCGAGTCGACGATCGTGGTGTTTAAGGACGATGCCCCCTTTGCCGACTTTCGCCAGTTTTATCGCGCCGATGAGCGTGCGCAACAAGATCCCGATGGATGGAGCTATATCAATCCTGATGTCGCAGGAACTGTGCAAGCGCTTGAAGCCCTGTTAGGCTTTCGCGCCGGTCACATCTATAGTGCAGCGCTGCGGGGTTTTGCCGCGCACCTGAACCCCTCACAGATCACTGCTCTCCGGAACAACCCCATGGTGGCCTACGTTGAGGCCGATAGCATTATGACCGCCAAGGCGCAATCGGTACCCTGGGGTATCGACCGGATTGGCGGCCCTCAGAGTTCGACCCACGCCGGCGACGGGGCAGGGGCGGTCTCTAACGTCTTCGTCTTTGTCATCGATTCGGGCATTGAGGCGACGCACCCCGACCTGAGCGTTATCGCTCACGTGAACTTCACCTTCTTTCTGCGGCTGCGGAACTTCGACTGCCACGGCCATGGCACCCATGTGGCTGGCACCGCGGCGGCAGTCGATAACACCCTGGACGTTGTCGGTGCTGCGCCAGGGGCGGCGCTCGTCGGAGTGAAGGTGCTCAATTGCCTCGGCTTCGGCAATACGTCGAATATCGTCAAAGGTGTGGATTGGGTGACGGCGAATGCGCCAAAACCTTCCGTGGCCAATATGAGCTTGGGGGGCGGCGTCAGTCAAGCCCTCGATGATGCCGTGCTGAACTCCGTCGCCTCCGGCATCTTTTACGCCGTGGCGGCGGGCAACGAGGGCGACGACGCCTGCAACCATTCACCAGCTCGCCTTGGTCCCAACAACGGCGTCATGACGGTGGCCGCAACAGATATGAATGAGCAGGAGCCCGACTGGAGCAATTACGGCAACTGTGTCGACATCTGGGCGCCGGGAGTCGATATCCTATCAACCTGGATCGGCGGCGGGACAAACACGATCTCCGGCACATCCATGGCTTCACCACATGTAGCCGGGGCTGCGGCGCTGTTCCTGTCGGCGAATCCTGGCGCCACCCCCGCCGATGTCGAAGCCGCTATCAAGGCGAACGCGGCCAGGACTGGCACGACCAGTAAGGACACACGGCCGATCATCCGCTTGTACGAGGGCAACTTCTAAGCCCAATCCTCCGGAAGGCCATGGCAGCATCTTCAATGCCTGCTTGCGCTCGCCATCGTGAGCCTCAGCCAGGTCAGGGCGAGGCGTAGCATGACGAATCCAGCTTAACCTGCCAGAGGACTATGGAGAGGCGGTCGAGGATGGGGAGGGAGAGATCGAACCGCGCGCCGGTCATGCCGTGCCGGCAGCGTTTCCGCGGCGAGCGTCGCGCGTGGATTGGATGGGCAGCGCTTTGGCAGTGGATCGGGCGAGGTGCCTTGGCGCTGCCATTGCTCTGTCTGGTGATCGGTTGTCAGGCCAAGCTTGCCGTCAGCGACGCCAAGGAGTCGGGAGTCAGTGTCGTGTTGACGACGAATAAACGGACCTATACCTCTGGAGAGCCGATTGAGCTGACTCTGGCGTTGATGAACGGTGATTCTCAACCCCTGACGCTACGATTTATGACGGCCCAACGTTATGATTTCACTATCCATGACCAGCGCGGCCAGCAGGTCTGGCGCTGGTCTGCGGAGCGGTCCTTCGCGCAGGTATTGGGAGAAGAAACCATCCCCCCAGGGGACGCGCTGTCGTACCGCGTCACGGTGCGTCAATCGTTTCCGGCAGGCCGGTATACCGTGACCGGAGTCATACCAGCAGCCGAGGGTCGCGTGTCAGCCAGCCTGAACATCGAGATCCGCTAGTCGGCGCTGCGCATCTACAAGGTAGCTTGGTATCACAGGCCATAGTATGTGGGTTGGTCATGAAACCTGGCGTTCAGCCCTGTGACGGTGGCTCGGAATCCGGTGAGGAGGCCGCCCGACGCAGGCGATCCATCACGGCAGCGCCGATCCCCTCCTCCGGCACGGCTTCGACCAGAATGAGATCGACCCCCTGGGCATCGAGGGAGCGTAGCCCGGCGAACAGGGCGCGGGCATAATTAGACAAGCATCCCGGCATGCGGGAAACGATCACATCGGGCGATCCACCATGGACGTCGAGTTGGTGGAGGAGACAGCCCACTCGTTGGCCGTGCCGCAAGGCTTCAGCGATGGCGCTTCGGAGTCGTTCCGGCTGATTGGGATCGATCAACTGCACAGTGGCCTTCGGGCTGTAGTGACGATAGCGGGTGCCGGGCGAACGTCGGCGTAAAGCCAGCGCCGCCGTCTTCTGTAAAGGGCCGATGAGCGCTGCGATCGCTTCTTCGGAGACGCCCCCCGGCCGCAGGATGACCGGCGGCGTGGACGTGACGTCGAGGACAGTCGATTCCACGCCGATCGCCGTCGGTCCGGCATCGAGGATCAGCGGGATTTTGCCATGAAGATCGTCGAAGACATGCTGGGCGGTCGTCGGGCTGGGGCGCCCGGAGCGATTCGCACTCGGGCCAGCAAGCGGTGTGCGTGCGGCCTCGATCAGCGCCAGGGCGACGGGATGGGCAGGCATGCGCACCGCCACGGTCTCGAGACCTCCTGTCGCCAGTTCGGGGACTCGAGGGGCCTTCGGCAAGACCAAGGTTAAGGGTCCGGGCCAAAATGCCTCGATTAGCGCGAAGGCAAGCGCCGGGACCGTCGCAGCGACCCAGGAAAGCTCAGCACGATCGGCGATATGGAGGATCAACGGGTTATCGGGTGGGCGCCCTTTCACGGCATAGACGCGACGCAGCGCCGAAGGATTCAGGGCGTCGGCGCCGAGACCGTACACGGTCTCCGTCGGAAAGGCGACCAATTGACCTGCCCGAATGAGCGCCGCCGCCTCGGCGATGATCCGGCGGTCCGGCGCTGCGGGGTCGATGGCGTGGATGCGCGTGCTGAACCCAGCCATGGCCCGATTTATACCCCTTGCGGTTGGCTGCCAACGAGCAGGCGATAGGCTTCGAGATAACGCTCGCGCGTCTTGGCGACGATGTCGTCGGGGAGTTCGGGTCCGGGTGGTTGGCGATTCCACCCCAAGCTGGTCGTATAGTCGCGGACGAATTGCTTGTCGAAGCTGGGTTGAGGGCGGCCGGGACAGTAGCCATCCCTCGGCCAGTAGCGCGATGAATCCGGCGTGAACAGCTCATCGATGAGGATCACCTCGTCCATTTGCAGGCCGAATTCGAATTTCGTGTCCGCCAAAATGAGCCCGCGCCCTTCGGCGAACTGTCGACCATACTGATATAGCCTGAGACTCAACGATCGCACATGTTCCGCCACCGCTGGACCGACGAGTTGCTGAAGGGTGGCGAAAGACATCGGCTTGTCGTGCTGGCCTTGGGCAGCTTTCGTCGTCGGTGTAAACAGCGGTGGGTCCAGCCGAGCGGCTTCCCCCAATTCCGCCGGTAGAGCGACTTCTGCCACCTGCCCCGACCGTCGATACTCCTCCCAAGCCGAGCCGGCAAGATACCCTCGCACCACGCATTCCACCAGCAGTGGCTGCGCCTTCTGGACCAGCATGCTGCGTCCGGCCAGCACGTCGCGATAGGGCCAACAGGCTGGGGGGTACTGCTGCGGGTCGGTGCTGATCAGATGGTTGCGGACGATGTCCCGAGTCTGGTCGAACCAGAAACACGAGAGTTGGGTCAGAACTTTCCCTTTGTCCGGAATACCGGTCGGCAGAACGACGTCGAACACCGAGATGCGATCGGTGGCGACGATCAGCAGAGTCTCGCCGAAATCGTAAATATCTCGCACCTTGCCACGTCGTGGCGGCGGCAAGGTTGGGAAGTGCGTGTGCAGCAGGGCTGGTTCAGCCATCTCGCTTCTCTGATCCTGGTCCCTTATGTTTCTTGATCGCCGGGGACGTGCAGGTTGTCGATCAACCTAGTGGTCCCGATCCAGACCGCCAGACAGATCTGGGCACCTTCCGGCCCAATGGTGGTTAGGGGTTGCAGGGTATAGGGATGGACCACTGCCACATAGTCAATGCGCACCAGTGGCTCACGCTCGAGAAGGTCGTGCACGCGGGTACGAAGTTTGGCAGCGTCCCGCTCGCCGGCCTTCGCCTGGATATGGGCCTCGAATAAGGCGCGCGACAAGCTGATGGCGGCCCGACGTTCAGCGGCATTGAGATAGACGTTGCGCGAGCTCATCGCCACGCCATCGGGCTCTCTCACCGTGGGACAACCGATCACCTCGATGGGCATGAGCAGATCCTGGACCATACGTTGGATTAACCGCAGTTGCTGAAAATCCTTCTCGCCAAAATAGGCACGCTGTGGCTCGACGCCATGAAATAGCTTGCTGACCACCGTCGCCACCCCGCGAAAATGTCCCGGACGCGACGCCCCCTCGAGTAAAGGGCTCAGGGTTTCTACCTCGACGAACGTCGAAGCCCCTGGCGGATAGATATCCTCGATGCCGGGGACGAAAACCGCATCCACGGCGGCATTGGATAACATCCCGAGATCACGCTCCAGGTCTCGAGGGTAGCGCTGAAAATCCTCGTGAGGACCGAACTGGGTGGGATTCACGAAAATGCTGACAATCACGCTGGCATTTTCAGCGCGCGCACGCCGCACCAGGGACAGATGGCCCTCATGCAGAAAGCCCATCGTCGGCACAAACCCTACGGGCAGCGGTGCCGTCGTTCGCCATCGACGGAGTTCAGCGATAGTCTTTACCACCTGCATACACCAGCTTCCTCCATTCGTCGTCCTCCACCAAAGGCTAGGGCGAATACCCTCCGTTTGTCAAGCGAATCTCGGCCCTTGTGGCGGCCGGGACGATTGACATCCGTCAGTCCTCTGACTATAGTGCGGTGTTGCCAAGGGTGCGACTCGATGCAATGGGCCAGGAACCTAACGGATGAGCGAGGGCAGGGCATAGCTTACAAAATAGCATCCTGAACAAAATGCCGGTGCCCTACGCCGAGCTCGAAGCCAGGGCTATGGAGCTGGCGCGGCAACTGGCCAACAACTCCACGGCGGCCACTGGCCTGGCGAAACCCATGATGCACCACGGTGCGAAGTTGAGCTCTGACGAGTTTTTGGAGGACGAAGCGCTGGCCACCACCTTTGGTACGCAGACCCAAGATCGCAAAGAGGGGTGCGGGCCTTCGTCGAGAGGCGGAGAAGCGCGACCCGTAATTTAAGGGCCACGAATTCCTGGAATTGCCCATGATCGCCACCATCACTCCGTTCCCCGGACCGATTCAGGCCGAAGCCTCGGTCCCCGGTTCAAAATCCCTTAGCAATCGCGCGCTCGTCGTCGCCAGCCTGGCCGAAGGACCGAGCCGGCTAAGTAATATCTTGCACAGCGACGATACGCGCTTCATGATGCGCCATCTCTCCACGCTGGGGGTGACGCTGCACGCCACGGACGACGTGGTGGAGATCGAGGGTACGTCCGGGCGTTTCCCGGCGGTCAATGCGACCTTGTTCTGCGGCAACGCGGGCACGACGGTGCGCTTCCTCACCGCCCTATGCACGCTGGTGCCGGGAGTGCAGACCATCACCGGCGACGACCGCATGCAGCAGCGTCCCATTCAGGACCTGGTCGAGGGCTTGCTCGCCCTTGGCGCCGATGTCGAAGCCCCCAGCGGCTGTCCACCGGTGCGGGTGTGTTCCGCTGGGCTGCGCGGTGGTTCGATCAGGGTGCGGGCGCACCGCAGCAGTCAGTATCTTTCAGGTCTGCTGATGATCGCGCCATATGCCCAGGAAGCGATCAGCATCGACGTGGCGAGCGATATGGTGTCTGAATCCTACGTCGAGCTGACGTTGGAGGTCATGGCGGCCTTCGGGGTGGTGGTCGAACGACCGGCGGCGCGGCGCTTCATCGTCCCGCGTCAACGCTACAAAGGACGGGCCTTTGCCATCGAGGGAGATGCAACCTCCGCCGGCTATTGGTGGGGTCTGGCCGCTCTCACCGGCAGCCGCATCACCGTGGCCAATGTGCAGCCTGCGTCGAGCCAGGGGGATGTGGCCTTGCTGGAGATTCTGGAACGCATGGGGTGCCGGGTATCTTTCGACCGCGGCATCACAGTGCAAGGCCCCTCCATCCTCAAGAGCCCCGGTACCGTCGATATGAATCGGCTCCCCGACGGCGTGATGACGCTGGCGGTGGTGGCCGCGTTGGCCGAGGGCGAGACGCGCATCGTCAACGTCGCCAATCTGCGCATTAAGGAGAGCGATCGTCTAGCGGCGCTGGTGAGCGAGTTACGCCGGGTGGGGATTGCCGCCGACGAGTTGTCCGATGGCATCTGCATTCAAGGCGGCAAACCGCATGGGGCGGAGATCGAGACGTACGCCGACCATCGTATGGCCATGAGCTTCGCCATCCTGGGTGCGCGGGTGCCGGGGATCAGCCTGCGCGATCCGGGTTGTGTGTCGAAGAGTTATCCGAGGTTTTTCGAGCAGTTGGAGGCCCTACGGGTGTCGAGATGAACCTCATCCTCACCGGCCTGCGCGGCACTGGCAAAACCAATATCGGGCGACTGCTGGCGGCAAAGCTGCAGTGGCCTTTCTTCGACACCGATGTGCTGATCGAACGCGAGATCGGCGAGGCCATCCCGCAATTCGTGGCACAGCAGGGCTGGGAGGCGTTTCGCGACGTGGAACACCGGGTGATCTGTCAAGTCGCGGAGCAGCGCCAGGCGGTGATCAGCACCGGCGGCGGAGCGCTGACCTACACGCGTAACGTCGATGTCCTCAAGCCCCATGGGGTGATCATCCTCCTCGCGGCCGACCCGGCGATCTTGGCGCGCCGGCTCGAACGCAGCTATACCCGGCCGCCGCTGACGGCCGAGGCTAGCCTGGAGGCGGAAATGCGGGCCCTGTGGGCGCAGCGTGAGCCGCTTTATCGACGGGTGGCCGATGTGATCCTGGCGGTCGATGGCGAAACGGCCGACGAGGCCGCCGACTTCGAGTCGAAGGTGACAACCCTGGTCGGCCTTCTGCAGTCATTCTTGCAGCAGAACGCGAAATGCGAAGCGCGCGCCCTCCGCTTCTCTTGATCCTGAGAGGCCAGGCCATGCATGCGAGATAGGCCGGATTGAGCCCATCGGGGGAAACGCTTCGCAAAGGAAAGCGCCGATGAAAACCACCACGCGATTGCGCCAGCTTCTCCAACAACCAGGAATCATCGTCGCGCCCGGGGCGTACGATTGTTTGACAGCCAGATTGATCGAGCAGGAGGGCTTCCTGGCCGTCTACATGACCGGCGCCGGTACGGCCGTGACGCAGGTAGGCAAACCGGATTTGGGCTTCACCACCCTCAGCGAAATGGTGGCGAAGGCCGCCGCCATCACGGCCACGATCTCGGTCCCCCTCATCGCCGATGCCGACACCGGCTACGGCGGCGCCCTCAATGTGCATCGCACCGTGCGCGAGTACGAACGAGCCGGCGTCGCGGCCCTGCACCTCGAAGATCAGGTGTTTCCCAAGCGCTGTGGGCACCTGGATGGCAAGCAAGTGGTGTCGAGCGCGGAGATGGTAACGAAGATCCGCGCCGCCGCCGAGGCTCGGACCGATAACGATTTCATCATCATCGCGCGCACGGATGCCCTGGCGGTGACGGGCTTCGACGACACCCTACGGCGCTGCTATGCCTATGCCGAGGCGGGCGCCGACGTGTTATTCGTGGAAGCGCTGCGGACGCCCGAGGAAATCGCCCGGCTGACCCGCGCGGTCGAGGTGCCCCTGCTCTATAACTTCGTCGAGCATGGCAAATCGCCGCTGTTACCGGTGCCAGAACTCGAGCGCCTGGGGTTCAAAATCGTGATCTTCCCGGGCAGCATCATGCTCGCGGTCATCCCCCTGGTACGTCAGCTCCTCGGGGAAATCAAACGGCATGGCACCACGGCGGCGCTGCTCGATCGCATGACCGATGTCGTCGAATTATTCGAGACCATGGGCTTATCGGAGATGTTGGCGTTTGATGCGCGCGTGGCTGCACGGGATCTCGCCCCGGGTGTGACGGATGCAACGCCATGACACGTCCGGAGTATGATCGCCTATTGACGCCGGCCTTTCGGGTCGCCGTAGACCGCCAGACCGATCCAGACCTGTTGGAGGAAGAGCTGCATACGCTGCGCCAGAGCCTCCGTCTGGCCAGAAGCACCTTCGATCGGCAGGTCTTGGTTACCAAGATGCAATACATCCACGATCGGCTGGCACAGTTAGCGGCCGAAGAGGAAGAGGAGGTCTAAGCCTCTGGCCCATGACGGCGCCCCTTCGTCGGCGAGGCCCCCCATTGACAGGGGATGGAAACCTCTCGTAAGATGCAACCCGAGCCATGCGAGAGGCGTTCGCCGTGTCATACTGCCCTCGGCCATGATTCGTGAGCGGCCGTGAACGATAACGCGATTCCGAACCTGTGAGGACCCGACATGAAGGTATTACGCATCGTGCCCGAGAAATGTACCGGCTGCATGCGTTGCGAGCTGGCCTGTTCCTACATGCAGACGGGGACGTTTCAACCAGCCAAATCGGTGATTCGCGTCTCTCCACTGGAAGCCAATACTAGTTTTTCGCCCTATACCTGTACGCAATGCGATGAGGCCTGGTGTATGACGGCGTGCCCCGTCGAAGCCATCACCATCTCACCGGCGGGGGCCAAGGTCGTCGTGGATGATCAGTGCGTCGGATGTAAGTTGTGCACCATCGCCTGCCCGTACGGCACCATCTTTTACAATCCGGAGACCAACAAGGCCTTTAAGTGCAACCTCTGCGACGGCCACCCGGCCTGTGCCGATGCCTGTCCGACATCCGCCATCGAATACGTCGAAGCGGAGACCGTCGATTGGTTCGGCGACTTCGCCGCCGTGCGTGCACAAACCGATCTCGTCGGCCTTGCCGTGGTGAAATAGGGGGGAGTATGGCGTCGAAACGACATGTCATCGTTGGCGCTGGAACCGCAGGGATGAACGCCATCACGACCATCCGCGAGATCGACCGCGGCGCCTCGGAGATCGCCCTGGTCTCGGCCGAACGGCCCTATTCGCGCATGGTCTTGCCGTACTATCTGGCGCGGGACATCACGGAACCGCACGTGTTTACGGCCAATCCGTCGCGTCTGACGCAGCTAGGGGTGACGGCGCACATCGGCCGTCGCGCCGCTCACCTCGACACCAAGGCGAACAAGCTGACGTTAGACAACGGGACAGAGGTCGAATATGACGACCTCCTCGTCGCCACCGGCTCCTCGGCGGTGCGCGCCCCGGTGCCGGGGGCCGACGGCGCTGGCGTCCACAGCTTTTGGACCTTGGATCAAGCCCGCGAGGTACTACGCGGCATCAAACCAGGCAGCCAGGTGGTGATGGTGGGAGCCGGGTTCATCGCCTTCACCATTTTGAACAGTATCCTGAAGCTGGGAGCCAAGCTGAGCATCGTGGAGATCGCCCCGCAGATACTGCCGCGCATGATCGATCGCGCCGGGGCGGAGATCGTCGAGAGCTGGTTGCGGAAGCATGGCGTCGAGGTCCGCACTGGGGCGCATCTGCAGGCCATCGCCGACGTCGACGGCCGGAAACGCCTGCGTTTCCTGGAGTCCGGCGATCTCCTGGCCGATGTGGTGATCATGGCCACCGGTATTCGGCCTAATCTGGAGTGGTTGGCCGGTTCGGGGGTGGAGGTCAATCGGGGCATCCTGGTCGACGACCACCTGCGTTCCAGCGTGCCGAATGTGTATGCCGCCGGCGATGTGGCGGAGGGCCGGGACTTTGTGACCGGAGAGCGCGCCGTGCATGCCATCGAACCCACGGCCATGGAGCATGGGCGCATCGTTGGCGCCAACATGGCCGGACATGCTGTGGCGTACAGGGGTAGCCTGTTGATGAACATCGTCGATGTCATCCACCTGGAGATCGCCAGCTTCGGCGCCTGGGACAATGCCACCGCTGAAGTGTTCACCGGCCTGAAAGCCGAGCGACCGGCCTATCGTAAATTCCTGTGGCAGGGAGATCGCCTCATCGGCGCGATTATTCTGGGGCCATCCCGCGATGTGTGGACGACCAACGACATCGGCATGCTCAAAGGGCTGGTGCAAGCCGGAAGTGGCCTCGGTCAATGGAAAGAACTCCTGCGGCGCAATCCTTTCGATGTGAAAAAAGCCTTTCTCGCCTCGCGGACGACGGCGCAACTCTTACCGCAGAAAATTCTGGGCCGGCCATCGGTGCCAGCAGAGCGGATTGCCGTCTAAGCGTCTTGGCGACAGCCAGGGAGGAAGCCTCTGTGGATACAAGCTTACCCGGTGGATATGCCGGAAAGATCCTGCGCGTAGATCTGACCAACGAGCGTATCTGGACGCAGCCATTGACGTCGGAAGAGTGTCGGGAGTATCTCGGTGGCGTCGGCATAGGGGCGAAGATCCTCTATGAGGAGGTGCCGCCCGAGGTGCATTGGGATCATCCCGACAACCGGCTGATTCTGGCGACGGGGCCGCTGGCCGGCTTGCCGGTGTGGGGCACCGGCGGGCTGACGGTGGTCACCCGCGGCGCCATGACCAACGGTGCAACCTCGACCCAAGCCAACGGCTTCTTCGGCGCCAATCTCAAATACTCCGGGTACGATGCCATTGTGTTTCAAGGGCAGGCCAAGCACTGGGTCTACCTCTACATCAACGACGACGTCGTGGAGCTGCGCGATGCCTCGCATCTGCTGGGCAAAGACACCTGGGAGATGCAGGATGCCCTGTCGGCGGAACACGGCCTGAGCGGCCATCAGATGAGCGTGTACGGCATCGGCCCGGCGGGTGAGAACCTGGTGCGGTTCGCCGTCATCGCCGGCGATTACGGCCATGTCGCCAGCAAGAACGGTGTCGGCGCGGTCATGGGCAAGAAAAAGGTGAAGGCGGTCTGCATCGTGCGCGGCTCGAAGGGTTTGCGTGCCGCCGATGTGCGCGGCCTCTACCAGGCGGCCGACGAGATCGCGTATGAGCTGAAAACCGATCCCTCAACCCGTTCGCTGTATGAATATGGCACCCTGCCTGGGGTAGTGAATCTCCTCGGCCTTGGCGTTTTGCCCATCAAGAACTACACTACCAACCTGAAACCCGAAGGCGTAGACATGTCGTTGTGGGAGGCGCCAGCGCTGCGCAATGGCTTCGACCACCGCGGGCATCAGTGCAGCGCCTGTGGCATGCATCATTGTCACATGCAGGTCCTGCCCTCGGGACCGCATAAGGGCCAAATCGTCGACGAGCCGGAATATGAGGGCTGGTCGGGCGCCGGCTGGGCGCTGGGCATCACCGATCGCGTGGCGGTATCTTGGCTGAATACGCAGGTGGATCGCATCGGGGTCGACGTCAACGAGGTCGGCTGGTTGGTCGGTTGGGTCATGGAGTGTATGGAAAAAGGCTACATCACCAAGGAGCAATTGGGTGGCCTGGAGGTCCGCTGGGGCGATGCCGAGGCCGCCAATCAATTGCTGCAGCTCATTGCCCATCGTCAGCACCTGGGCGATGTGTTGGCTGAGGGGGTGAAACGGGCTTCGGAGACGCTCGGCGGGCCGGCGGCGGAGTGCGCCATTTATACGCTCAAAGGCGCTACGCCGCGCGGCCATGATCACCGCGGACGCTGGGAGGAGATGCTCGATACCTGCACCGGCAGCACTGGCACGCTGGAGTCGGGGGCGGCGGTGAAGCCGGCGGAGATGGGCCTGCCCACCCGCATTAATCCATTTGATCCCGATGCGGTAGCGAAGATGGTTGGGCAGTTGCAGGGGCGGCGCCATTTCGAGGATTCGTTGGGAGCCTGCATCTTCACGACCCGCACCACGATCGAGAACCTCTGTCGCGCTCTCAACGCTGCCACGGGCTGGAATTACAGCGTGGAAGAGGCGCTGCGCTTTGGACGCCGCACCTCGGCGCTGCTGCGCGCCTTCAACATACGCTGTGGCATCGGCCCCGAGCTGGAAAAGCCGTCACGTCGTTACGGTTCGACTCCTACCGATGGTCCGGCCGCCGGCATCTCCATCGAACCGCACTGGGAGCACATGCTGGATGTGTGGTACGAAACCGTCCGCTATGACCGCAAGACGGGGCTTCCCAAACCCGAGCTGCTGCGCGAGTTAGGGCTCGAGCATCTGATCCCCGAGTTGTGGGGAAAGGAGGTCGCCAGCCATGCCGTCTGAGGCTGTGAATACCGCGACCGCACGCGAAGCAGCACCTGAGGAGCGTCACATTCAGATTGAAACGGTGGCCTGGGTGACGCGTTTCGTCGGGGGCAACGGCAGCGATCGCATCGGCTTCGATCTCGCTCTGCAGCCAGGGGAGACCGTACGGAGCGCTCTCCAGCGCCTGAGCGAACGCTTCCCCCAGCTGCGCCATGCCCTGTGGGATCCGGAGACGGGTGAACTCGGCGAGCACATCGAGGTCGTCGTCAACGGCGCCATCCTGGGCGTGCGCCATACGCTGGACAGCGAACTCCACGACGGCGATCGCATTCTGCTGTTCGGGCAGTATATGGGGGGGTAAGTCGAGCCGGCTTGAGGTTTCGAGCTGACTTCCATACGTAACTCGGGAGAGGCAGGTCGCTAGTCTGCCTCTCCTTCTCTTTTACACAGTTTTCTGTGCTTCTGGCAATACTTGTTCCCCCTCTCCCTCCGGGAGAGGGCGGGGTGAGGGCCGGGCTCCCTCCCGCAACAGCCGACATCCAGGGGCACGCAGATGCCGCAGCAACTCTCGCCGCTTCATAGCGCGATTTCTCGCTCCTCGTAGCTCTCCCCTGCTGCATCAAGCGCCTCCCGACGGTTGAATTCGAGGGCTTCGCGCAGAGTGACACGCAGCGTTTCGATGAGCTCCTCTTTTGACCGTTCCTGACAGTTCATGCCTGGAATCTCTTCGATCCATCCAATCCACCAGTCGCCTTTCTGCTTTAAGACCGCCGTGTAGTGGCCTTTCACCCGCTCGCCTCCTTTTCACTGTTGGTCAAGCCCAATTCCCCCTCTCCCTGAGCTGCACCAGCAAACTCATAGGTCAGGCCGAACACCGTATCCGTCAGCCACCGCCGGAACGACTCGTTGTCCATGAACTGCTTGAACAGCTCGGTGTCGTCTTTGAGTACCGCGGTCATGACGCGCGTCAGCGCTTTGTCGTGCTCGATGCGGGCGTTCTGCCTGTCGGAGTGTTTCTTGGCATTCTGGTAGGCGGTGTCGGCCGCGACGCGGCTGGGGATGTCCTCGGTGATCAATTTGTGCACGCGGTCAGCATCCGTCCATGGGATGTTACCGAACTGGTCGTTGAAGGTTTTGAGGATGTTCGACAGCCGGTCGAGTTCCGGCTCCGGCTTGCGTCCCCCGCCGGCCGTCGGCACTGGCTCGATCTCCGCCTCGGCGTCGGGGAGCTGGATCTGCATCGCCGCCTGCTTCTCGACCCGGTAACTGTCCATGTCGATGGCTTCCAGGATGCCCTTCGATAAATCCTCCTCGACGGGGGCCGGCAGCTTCGGGACGAGGAAGTTCAGGAAGATCGACAGTTTCTCCCACTCGGCGTTGGTGTAGGGTAAGATCTGGGCCAGAAAGCCGTACGTGCGCAGGAACGCCTTGGCCTTGCCTTTGAAGTCCACCTGGCCGTCCTCGTCGAGCTGCTCCCGGTAGACGGCCACGCAGGCGTCGAGAATGGGGTCGAGCCGGTCGCGGTCGGCGCCGTCGAGGTAGAGCGTGACCAGCGCCTCGATCTGGGCGGCCGAGTAAACCTGATAGCCATCGAGCGCGGCCTTGAGGTCGTGCAGCCTGTCGGGGTCGGTCTCGTCTGCCAGGATGGTGGTGCGGTAGTAATCGGCGAACGCCTGCTGGATGGTGTCGGCGTCGTTCATGAAGTCGAGGACGAAGACGTCGTGCTTCTGCGGGTGGGCGCGATTCAGGCGCGACAGCGTCTGCACCGCCTTGACGCCCGACAGCACCTTGTCCACGTACATGGTGTGCAAAAGCGGCTCGTCGTAGCCGGTCTGGAACTTGTCGGCGCAGATCAGGAAGCGGTATGGATCTTCCCGGATCTTGTCGGCGATCTGGCTCGACGGAAATCCATTGAGCGAGGCCTCGGTGATCTTGACCCCGCCGTACTCGTGCTCGCCCGAAAACGCCACGATGGCGCGGTAGGGGCTCTTACGCTCGATCAGGTAGTCGCGGATGACGTGGTAGTACTGGATCGCCCGCTCGATGCCGCTGGTCACCACCATGGCCCGCGCCTGACCGCCGATCTTGTTGAGCGCCAGCACCTGCTCGTGGAAGTGATCCACCATGATCTCGGCCTTGAGCCGGATGGCGTGCTCGTGGCTCTCGACGTAGCGCCGCAGCTTCTTCTTGGCGCGCTTGGTGTCGAACTCCGGGTCGCCCTCCACCTTCTTGACCAGCTTGTAATAGCTCTCCACCGGCGTGTAATGCCTGAGCACGTCTAGGATGAAGCCCTCCTGGATGGCCTGCTTCATGGTGTAGCTATGGAAGGGCCTGTGCCGCACCGTGCCGTCCGGCTGCGGCTCGGGCGCACCGAAGATCTCCAGGGTTTTATTCTTGGGCGTGGCGGTAAAGGCAAAATAGCTGGCATTGGGGAGGAGCTTTTTCGCTTCCATCAGGCGGTTAATGCGGTCCTCCGTGGTGTCGTCGTCCTCCTCCGCACCGGCCGCCCCGAGCGCCATCGAGACCGCGGCGGAGGCGCGCCCGCCCTGGCCGGAGTGCGCTTCGTCGATGATGATGGCGAAGCGTCGCCCGCGATGCTCGCTGCCGATCTCGTCCAGGATGAACGGGAACTTCTGCACGGTGGAGATGATGATCTTCTTGCCCTCGGCGATGAGCCGGCGCAGGTCGCCGGAGCGTTCGGCATGCCCCACCGTGGCGCCCACCTGAGCGAACTGCTTGATGGTGTCGCGGATTTGCTGGTCGAGGATGCGCCGGTCGGTGACCACGACGATGGAGTCGAACACCGGCGCACCGTCCTTCGCCAGGCCGATCAACTGGTGGGCGAGCCAGGCGATGGAGTTGGATTTGCCGCTCCCCGCCGAGTGCTGGATCAGGTAGCGCCGGCCGGCGCCGTGGCGGGCGGCATCGGCCAGCAGCTTGCGCACCACGTCGAGCTGGTGGAAGCGCGGCCAGATCTGCACCGCCCGCTTGCGGCCGGTCTTCTCGTCCCTGGTCTCAACGATCTGAGCGTAGTGTTCGAGGATGTCGGTCAGGCCGTCGCGCGTGAGGATGCGCTTCCACAGGTAGTCGGTCTTGAGGCCGTTCGGGTTGGGCGGATTGCCCGCGCCGTCGTTCCACCCCTGGTTGAAGGGCAGAAACCACGAGGCTTTGCCCTTGAGGTGTGTGCAAAAGCGCACCTCGTGGTCGTCGACGGCGAAGTGGACGACGCAGCGCCCGAACTCGAAGAGCTTCTCGCGCGGGTCGCGGTCGCGCTTGTACTGTTGAATGGCGTCCTCAACGGTTTGCTTGGTCAAGCTGTTCTTGAGCTCGAAGGTGGCGATTGGTAGACCGTTGATGAACAGGCCGAGGTCGAGGGCGAGCTGGGTCTCGTCGCGGCTGTAGCGCAGCTGACGGGTGACGCTGAAGCGGTTGGCGGCATAGCGCGCCTGGGCCTTCGCGTTGCCTGGCGAGGGCGTGCCGTAGAACAAATCGAGGTGGTGCGCCCCGTGTTTGATGCCGCAGCGCAGCACGTCGATGGTGCCGCGCTTGCTGATCTCGCCCTGCAAACGAGCCAGGAACTTGCGGCGCGTCGGGCCGTCATGGCCGAGGTCGAACGCCTCGGCCGTCTCGGGCTGGGTTTCACGTAGGAAGGCGGAGAGCTGCGCCAGGTCGACGCAGTACTCGCGGTCGTAGTCCTTGGGATCGCCGCAGATCCAACGGACGCCGTAGATCGACGGCCGCTCGCGCATCTCATTGGCCGGAGGCGAATCGCAGAGGTGGCCGGTCAGCGCCGTGCAGATCAGCCGCTCGAGGCCGCGTTCGCCGGTATCGGTGGTCATGACTCGTCCTCCTCGGAGGCAGCGTCGAGGTCATCAGCCGCATCCTCCTCAACGTCGCTCAGCACATCAACCTCGTCAAGCAGCTCCGGCTCCTCGGCTTCCTCTGGCAGTCGCGCCGCCGCTTCGCGCACATCGAGCTTGCCCGTGACCACATCGGCGATCAGGCGTGTGCGGTATTCGCGGAGGAGGGCGATTTCGCGCTCTGTCCGAGCGATGGCAGCATCAAGCCCCGACGTCTGCCTTGCCACCTCATCGAGAATTACCCTCTGTTCGCTAACTGGAGGTAGCACGACTGGAAAGGCCCGCAGCGTAGTACTGTTCGTAGATGCAAGATTGGTTGTCTGTTTTGCCGTGAGCTGGAAATATGCTCGTCCGTGCTGGGAAGTCATGAGTCCAACCAAGAATTCAGGAACCAAGACATCTTGGCGGCACCGCACAGCAAACACGTGGTTCTGATGCAAGCATCTGGGAATCTCATCTCGCCATACGCAGCCTCGTCCGAGCTTATCGATGTCGCCCCCTTCGGTCATAAGCACATCGCCAGCCTTAAGTGTCACGCCCGCTGCCTCACCAGGGGGGATATCGACGTGCTTGATGTGTCTTAGATCAAGGCGGCCATGCTGTACATTCGCCACCCTTAGGTATGGGCGGGATTCGGTCGCCAACCCCCAATAGTTCTTGCCCAACGTCAACCCCGTCTGTACAACCGCTGCATCCTTGAGTCTCACAAGTTTCCAATGCGTCGGCACGTCACCCAACCACTCGACGCCGGAGGGCTTGAGGCGGACGTTGGGGTCAAGGCCGCGGGTGACAGCCCGATTGATGATGGCCTGCTTTTGCTCCTCCAGCAGCTTGATCAGCTTCTGCTTGGCACGGATGTAGCGGCGAATCCGCCGGTCCATGTAGTCGAGGAAACAGACGATGGCGGCTTGTTCGGGGAGGGGTGGCAGGCATGTATAGATCATCTTGAAGTGCTCCGGCCGAAGGCTCCACATGTCGGAGGTAATCCCGTACGACCACCGCTCGGCTTCCTTCGCGAACGCCGGAGTTCGCAACAAATAGTGGAGATAGCGCGCGTCGGCACTGTTGCGTGGGAGCTGCACCACGTAGGCTGGACTGACAATTCCGCGGTACTTGGACACACCAACCGCACCTTGCCAAGCCCGCATCTTGTTGTAAACGATGTTGCCAGGCCGAACGAGCTTGTAGGCAGATTTATCCTGATTTGAGCTGTCCTTTTTCGAGCTGTCTGCCAGCAATACCTGTTGAGGAATGACCCCATTAGTAATAGTAACGGACAGCATCTGCTCATCCGGATGATCGCGTTCGTTCACCTCAGTGAAGAGCGCACGGTTTGGGCGCACCTCCCAATGCACTGGCACCTTCCCCAGCCACAGCACACCTGAATCCTTATAAACAGGATAGGGTTTCAGCTTCACGTCCAATCCTCCAGGGGTAGTCCTGCCACTCTGGCAAACTCCCTGGTGTTATGGGTCACCAGGATCAGATGATTCGCTAAGAGGGTGTTTAAAAACATGTCATGTGCGCCAGACGATGTACCATCAGGCGGATCATGGCGACGCGGATCATGGCTTCGCTGGTCTGGGTCAAATACTCATAATCCTTCGCCAATCGACGGTACCGA
>Ga0209172_10000731_pt1 | contig 85288 bp, 93 predicted proteins | sample LarsenN4metaG_FD_184113 | JGI IMG/M metagenome (GOLD analysis project Ga0209172, IMG submission 184113) | Hot spring sediment bacterial and archeal communities from British Columbia, Canada, to study Microbial Dark Matter (Phase II) - Larsen... ... | reverse complement strand
TAATCTGCTCTTCCGTGAACCTCGATCGCTTCATGGTCCGGTCCTTCCTTCAGTCCAGACTCTAGCCTCATCTGGTGGAAAATGAGGGGGTCACAGCAATCCGGACCGCTCGCATTTCGTTCGTCTCAGGCACCACAGGGACGACGGCTTCAAGACCATCCGCCCGCACGTAATGGTCTTCGGTCGAGAGCCACTCGGGACCCGTTGGCGTCGGAGTTCCGAACAGGATGCGGCACGTGCCATCCGGTGCGACGCGGTCGGCTTCCATCGTCACCTGGAGATTGCATGCAATGCGCAAAGCGCCCGCCGTGATGGCGCTCGTTCGCACGCTACACTCTTCACCCATTCTGCTCGCCGTTGCGCTGCGCGGCCGAGAGCCGTTTCATGGCGGTGAAGGCATCGGACTGCGGATCGAGACTTCTGCCGTCGAGAGTCAGCCAAGCGTGCGCCTCGAAGCCTGGCGGCACGGGCCGGACGCCGATGTGCAGGTCAGCCGGGAACCCGCGGCGCCTCAGCATGCGCTGCGCCGCCACCGCACGCTCAAGACAGGTCACACGTTTGATGTGATGCGCAGCCGCCCTGGCAACCCAAAGACAAACCTCGTCCACCGAGGGGGAAGCGAGCGGCCGACGACCGACCGGGATGTGCCGGTCACTCGCCACAAGGGACGGGTGCAGGCGGATAGCGATCATCGCTCGGATGAGTTCAAACCAGCTCTCAGTCAGAAGCCGGGCATCACGAATGATGCGCAATGAAAGACCGACCTTGTAACCAGATGTCATGGCGAAGTCGGCGCGGTCAGCAAATCCGATGCTCGAAGCATGGCGAGAAAGTCTCTGACGTCTGAAGCAGCCTGATCATGCGAAACTTCAAACTCGCTGTGCAGTCGAAGAGCTATCTGATACGGCTGCAATCGATCTTGGACCATTCGCCAGATAGCCAAGCCGGTCTCGTTGATCGCGTAGTATTGGCCGCTTTCAGAATCCAGGAGCACGCTTTCGTCACCGAAAGTCGCGAGCAGGAACCTAGTCTCCACATCTTGCTCGCTTATCTCGCGGCCTACTGCGCCCACGTTGACTCTACTCCCGGCACGGCAATGAACCTATGAGCGAACCTCTCCACTGCCTCGCCAAACTTGCTAATTGTTGCGAGCGGGGTGTTGAATATTGTCGCCGGGTATGCCGCTCTTCTGCGTGACGTTCGCCACGTGCCCGAGCGGGCGGAGCGATGGGGCAACATACGGTCGCCGGCGATCGGCCGCAGATGGTGTGCCTTCCGGCACTACGTTCTGATTGCAAGTCCGAGCGAGAGGGTCCGTATTCTGCGCAGACATGAGGTATGACTCCCCGCCAATCAATGATCACCCACCGAAAAACATCGCAATCGTTAGAATCATCTTTGAGCATCGTCAACCGCGCGCCTCTTGCTCCGTATCAGTCCTCACGCGCACAGTGTTCGCCATACCGACCTCACCCGGCGTTCATAATCGTTGCGCAACCTGAGCGTGCGATGAATCCGGACATCAGATCAACTTCAGGTTGGTCACAACGTGCCGCCATTGGCCAACCACCTTTCCCCATCCGTCTCGGTCCGGCGGGCTGCCTGGGGAACGGTTGGGCGGGACGTCGGCCCAATCTTGGCTCAAGTGCCGCGATTTGAGGCCGGCTTGAACGATTTGGTGCCGGAGGCCTGTTGCCCACGCGCGCCGGTCTCACCATGGCCGGGGATTCGTGGACTTGTCGCGCATCGCCTGGATGACGAGCGAACGGCTTGCGTCACTCCCCACGACGACGGAGAGCCATTCCGTAATGCTCGCGAAGCACAGGCAGCGGGGCTCGCCGCGATCCGCTTCACGCGGCCGCCCGCGCACGGGAGGCAGGCGGGTTCAGCGCGATCGAGCGCACTCTTCGAAGATCTGCAGCTGCGCAGGGCTGAAATAGTTCGTCTTCCAGTTCCTGTTGCGGTGCGAGAGATGCTCGCAGAATTCCCGCGTGATGGTCCGGGTGTAGTCGCGCGTGACTTCGGCCACCTCCGTGGGCGCGAGGTAATCCCGGTACTTGCTGACGAATTCAAGCGCGTCCTTCGGGCTCTTGAAGAGCAGTCCGTCAAGGAGCGAACGGCGTTCCTCGGGCTGCATGTCTCTGATCGGCAAGGACTCGAGCGAAAAGGCCAGCCACTTGGCGGAGGACTCGCTGCGCTTGACGGCGGTCGCAATGACCTGGCGCAACTCGGCTGGCGTCAGGGAGTCGAGTAAGGCCTCCTTCGTGAGGCGCGCCGATGCGAAGTCCTCCGGGGACGCATCGGCGAGGACCTTGCTCATGAGTCTCGTGCGAAGCGCAGGCGAGAAATTGAGGCGCTGGAGTGCGACCAGGCTATGCGCGGCGCCACCGCGCGTAATGGCCTCGACCAGATCGCTCTGCGCCGCCCCCGGCAACCGATCCCCGAGCACGCTCAGCGCGCGAACCGCGATCGACGGCTCGAGGCGCGCGCCGGGACGCATCCTGTCGGCCAGGTCTGCGACTTCGGCATCCGTGAGGCGTAACGCGGCGGCGTGGTCCACCAGCGTCGCAAGCGCCGCTTCGCTGAACGCCTTCGCCCTGAGCGCCTGTCGTTGTTCCCCCGTCAGGCGATTGACCTGCACCAGCTCGACCGCGACGTCAGCGCACCCAGGCAGCCTCAGAACGTGGCGGACCAGCGTATCGAACTGATGATCGTCGAGACGCTGCGATCTGCGCACCACAGGCGCGAGCTGGGCAGCCGTGGTCGCCAACTCGAGCAGCGAGCGGAAGACATCCTCGCGGTTCTCGAGCGGAGCGTCTGACTGCGTCAGCAGGCGCACGAGCGACGGCAGGTGCCTTTCTGCAATCGCCTCGGCTTCGCTGTACTGTTTGCTCCAGATGGCGCCGCCCTCCGTCGTCCCCTTGCTCGGCGTAAGCTTCATTTTGATCGGGCAAGCACCGCTGTGTCCGACCGCGGCGCGGCAGATGTCGGCAAGAACTTCCCTCTGTACCGAGGGACTCTCGATCAGCGCGATCCGTGAGGTGCGCGAGCCATGGGCAATGGCGCGAAGAATGGGCTCTGCCGCCTGGGCGATGGGCGATCGCAGATCCTCGCCGTCACGACGGGTGGCGATGTAGGAGGGTGCGTAGCTGTACTCGATCTCCAGCTCGCTGAGCGAGAGCGTGCCTGCCACGTTGTGCACGATCCTGGTGCCGGCAGAGTGCGTGAGCAGCCGGACGCTACCGTCGGGATAGCGTGCCGCCTCCCGCGCGAGGTGCGTGCGTCCGTCCTTGGTGACGACCGCCGCGGTATGGGGCACCTCGATGGCGGCAGCCCACATCGGCACATAGAGCCAGGTCGCGAGCAGGACGAGCCAGGCCGCGACGGCGCTCGTCGCCTCTTCGAAGGCCGACCACGTCAGTCTTACAAGGATCGCCGCGGAAGTGAGCGAGAGCACGTAGGGCCAGAACCTGCCGGCATCGGTCAGCCAGACGGCGTCCCGCCAGCACGCGAGAAAGTAGCCGCCAAGTCCGAGCACGAGCGGCAGCGCGCCAAACACCGCGGCGCGGAATTGCCAGCTGCTTGCGCGCGACGGTCTCTTCATCTGCACCTCCAAATGCTGGCGGCAGAGGAAGCCGGCGCCGATCGAAGGCGTCCCGAATGAGCACGTCACGCCCGCTGCACCTGAGGTGGCCGGAAGCCTGGCCGCAGGCCATTCCTGGCGGAGCTGAGCAACGCCGCTTGCGACCGGGATGGTCGATCGCGCCCAAGCGATTAAATAGCGCCGTTGCGGCGAGCGCAAGCAACGGTTCCCGGACACTCTCAAGTGCTCGCGATGAGCTTGTCAGGGTGCTTGCCACGCTGGCGCACGCGGCTGCAGACTGCACAAACCCCAGCCGCAGAGGAACCAGATCATGCCGCTTTCGCGCGAAGCCATCCGCAGCCGGATAAAAAGCTTCTGTGAAGCTTACGGGCTCCGCGTGCCGGTTCTGCTTGCACCGATGGCGGGGGCATGCCCGCCATCGCTGTCGATCGCTGTCGCCAACGCGGGAGGGCTTGGGGCGTGCGGAGCCCTTCTGATGTCGCCGGACGCGATCAAGGCCTGGGCGGCTGAGGTCCGCGCCGGCACGAACGGAGGATTTCAGCTCAATCTGTGGGTCCCGGACCCGCCACCCAAGCGCGATGCCCAGGCGGAGGCGGCGCTTCGCACCTTCTTGAGCCAGTGGGGACCACCGGTCGCCGAGAATGCAGGCGATGCGCGCCCGCCGGACTTCTCCGCACAATGCGAGGCCATGCTCGAGGCCGGCCCGACGATCGTGTCGTCGATCATGGGGCTTTATCCGCCCGACTATGTGGCGCGCCTCAAAGCGGCTGGCATCCGCTGGTTCGCCAACGCGACGACGGTCGCGGAGGCGCGCGCGGCCGAGAAGGCCGGCGCCGATGCCATCGTCGCGCAAGGCATGGAGGCCGGCGGCCACCGCGGCGCCTTCGATGCGAGCACGGCCGAGGCCAGAATGGCCGGGCTCGTCGCGCTCGTGCCCGCCATCGCCGATGCCGTGTCCGTACCGGTGATCGCGAGCGGCGGAATTGCCGATGCGCGCGGCATCGCCGCCGCCCTGGTGCTGGGTGCGTCGGCGGTTCAAATCGGAACGGGGTTCCTGCGAACGCCGGAGGCCAGGCTGCCTGCCGCCTGGGCGGACGCGCTGGGAAGGGCCGGACCCGAGGACACGATGGTGAGCCGCGTGTTTTCCGGCCGGCCGGGTCGCAGTCTCGTCACGGCCTACGTGCGGGCGGCGACCGCGTCTTCCGCGCCGCCGCCGGCGGCCTATCCGGTGCAGCGCGGCCTCACACAGGCGATGCGCGATGCCGCGGTCAAGGCCAACGATGTCGAGCGGATGCAGGCGTGGTCGGGACAATCTGCCCGCCTCGCACAGCCGATTCCCGCGGGCGACCTCGTCCGCGCGCTCTGGGACGAGGTGTGCCCCCTCCTCGAGTAGAACCGCTCGCACGGCATCGCGAGGACAAGCTGCGCACCGAATGTGCAGGCCGGCAAGGTTGCAGCCTGTGCACCCGCCAACGCGGCAGCGAATCGGCGCCAGAGTGAGCGAAAGCTGCCCTTTCGGTATTGCCGGCAAGCGCACGGCCGGGCACCCTTGGCGCCGTCGTGATCCATTGATCGGGGTGCCGACACATGACTCTCGAACGCGTCGTCCTGCTTGTCGTTGGCGTCGTCGTCCTCGGCTCGGTGCTGCTCGCCGTCTAACACAGCCAGAACTGGCTCTGGGTGACGGGACTGATGGGTGCGCACCTCATTCAGGCCTCGTTCACCGGCATGTGTCCGGTCGTGCGCCTGCTGAAGGGCGCCGGCCTCGAATCCAAGGCCGGGTTCGCGTGAAGTCGGCCGCAACGTGTGGCAAGGGCGGCGTGTGGCGGGGCTCGCGCTTTCACCATCCGACGCCCCTGTCGCACCGTCGACTGACATCGGCCCAGAGCCGACAGATTGCGTACCCTCGGCGGGAACGGCTCACACTGTGCGTTCGATCGGCTCGCCGCTGGCGAACCGAGCAACGGGGCGCTAACGGCGACGGGGCGGAACGACGTCCTTGAAGGCGTCGAAGCTCTTCCACGCCGGCTCCTTGGGAGCAACCCCTTCTTGGGGGAGAAACTCGGACGGCTCGCCCCGCTCCAGGTTCGGAATGTAGCGCGGGCAATTGGGGAAGATGTGCTCGGGAGTGACGCGAACGATCAGCTGCGCGCCGGGAATGTCGCGCAGCATCGGATCATCGTCGTGCAGCGTGGCGCGGCCGTTGACGCGGAGCCGATGCCGCTTTTCGCCCATGCCGATGAAGAGCAGACCCACCTGCGGGTTGACCGCGATGTTGCCAAGACTTTTGAACATGCCATTGCCGTCGTAGTCGGGAAACATCAGAAGGTCCGGAGCGACGACACGGACAAATCCCGGCGGCCCGCCCTTGAACGAGCAGTCCGGCCGCCCGTCGGCGTCGGCCGTCGCAAGGAAGAAGAAGCCGGCCCGCTCGATCAGCTCCTTGTCCTCGTCCTTGAAGCGGTTGCGCCAGAGCCGCTCGACTAGCCGGTCGGCCAGCGCCCGCGAGGCGAAACGGTCCTGCAGCTTGCGATTGCCGTCATGGTACATGGACATGACCGATCCTCGAGTTCCGTCTTACGCGCTCGCCGCCATGCAGCAGCGATTGTATGAAATCTAGCCGAAATCGACCCAGAGAGCAGCCGCACGATTTGTTGCGGTGCGAAGCCACCTCTGCCATTTGCACGGACGTGTGGTCGCGAACTCGTTTGAGGTGCTAGCCTTCGCTCCGGCTTTCCTCTCAACGGGAGTTGGCAGCGATGATTGGCGTCGAGCTCGATTGTCTCGCAGGCGTTCGCGTCGTGGATTTCACTCAGTTCGAGGCGGGGCCCTCATGCACCGAGACGCTCGCCTGGCTCGGCGCAGAGGTGGTCAAGATCGAGAACCCCGGCCTTGGCGATCCGGGACGACGGCTGCAGAAGGGCAAACCCGACAACGATCCCTGGTATTTCCATCAGTTCAACGCCAACAAGAAGTCGGTGACGCTGAACCTCAAGACGCCGAGGGGGCTCGAGGTGGTGCGCGCGCTGATCGCGAAGGCCGATGTCATGGTCGAAAACATGGCGCCGGGCACCATCGAGCGTTTGGGGCTCTCCTACGACGACGCAAAGAGCATCAACCCTGGACTCATCTACTGCCAGATCAAGGGCTTCGGCGCCGGCAGTCCGTACGAGAAGAGCCTCGCCTTCGACATGATCGCACAGGCAGCCGGCGGCATGACCAGCACCACGGGCTATGGCGACCGGCCGCCGGTGAAGCCTGGCACCTCGTTCGGTGACACCGGAACGGGCATGCTGATGGCAATCTCGATCCTCGGCGCACTCTACAAGCGCCAGAGGACCGGCAAGGGAGCCCGCCTGCAGGTCGCCATGCAGGATGCGATGCTGCACTATATGCGCGTGCCGTTCTCGCGAACCCAGCTCACCGGCAAGCCCGTTATCAGAGAGGGAACCGACCGATCCGTGAAGGGCGGCCTCGTGCCGAACGCGCTCTATCCGTGCAAGCCGGGAGGGCCCAACGATTACGTCTACGTCTTCTGCAGCCGCGCCAATCCGGAGCACTGGCAGAGACTCCTCGGCGTCATGGGGCGCGAGGACCTCAAGGGCGATCCGCGCTACGAGACGCAAGCAGCCCGCAGCGAGCGGCCGGAGGAGGTCGACGCCATCATCGCCGACTGGACGCGGCGGCACACGAAAGAGGAGTGCATGAAGCTGATCGGCGCAGCGGGCGTTCCGGCCGGCGCCGTCTTCGACACGCTGGAGCTCATGACCGATCCCTCGTTCGACGCCCGCGGCATCATGCAGACGGTCGCGCATCCGACGACCGGGCCCGTGAAGATGCCGACGTGGCCAGTCCGGTTCGATGGCGCTCCCGTGCGGCTCAAGCCCTCGCCGCGGCTCGGCGAGCATGTGGACGAGGTGCTCGGCGCCTGGCTCGGCATGAGCGGCGGCGACGTCGCGGCTCTGCGCAAGGAAGGCATCGTGTGACGGACCCGGAAATCAGAATCCGGCCGAAGAAGCGCCGGTCAATCGCGTCCCGCTCCCGTGTGCGGCCGGGGCGCGACGAGGGTGGCAGGTAGCTTCAGATACTTGATCGCCTGCCGGTGATAGGTGAAGGCAATGTGCAGACCGCCGTCGGCGGCCTCGATCACGCTCGGATAGGAGAGTTCGCGGTTCAGCCGCTCTGCGGAGTTGTTGGTGAGGCAGTAGCCGTCCCCGGTCTCCAGATCGGCCACGATGCGCCAGCTTGCGCCGTCATCGGCAGACATGGCAAGTGTGAGAGGCGCCCGCGGCGTTCCCCAGATGGCCTGTCGGCCAGGCACGGGCGCCGGCGCGAGCGCAAATGCGACTTCGTCTTGCGGCACGAGCTCCGATGCCGGCGGATCGTCGATCTCGTCATAGAGCGAGGCGCGCCGCGCGGTCGCGGCCGTCGCGCGAACGTTGTTGAAGACCAGAGCGATGCGGCCGTCCCGCATTCTGACCGCTTGCAGCGATGAATTGTTGTTCGGCAAATCCGTCGCAAGCGGCGGCGACCATGTCGCGCCGCCGTCGGCGGACCTGCTCAAATAGATGCTGTCGGCAAAGCGGCTGCGGAAGAGCGCGAGCAGACCTCCGTCGGACGCAGGCAGAATATTCATGTGCACGAGGCCTGCGCTGTCGGGCACAATCACATCGCGCCAGGAGCGTCCGCGATCGGAGGACACCTTGACGACGCTGAAGTCCCGGTCGCCGATCCACTTCACACCCGGCGGCGTGATGCACATGAAGCACGGCAGCAGCCAGTCGCCATTCGCCAGCACCACGGGCGGCTGGCGAACGAAGGTGCCCGGGGTGGCGATCATTATCTCGGAGGGGCCAAATGTGCGGCCGCCGTCGCTTGAGACGCGGCGCTTGACGACGGCGGTGTTCTGATTGCCCGCGACCTGCGCGGTGTGCAGCAGCCAAAGGTCGCCGTCAGGCGTCGGGAAGAGAATCGGGTTCTGTTCGGAACGGTCGGGATCGTCGGAGAGGCGCTGGGGCGCACTCCACGCTTCGGCGCCGGCAGGAAGGCGCGACATATAGATGGAGATATCGCTCCGGCCTTCCTGGCTTCCGCCAAACCAGACGCAGGCGAGGTCACCGTTCGCAAGCAACGTCAGATTTGCCGCGTGGGCCTGGACGCAGGGCGCAGGCAGCAGCGCCTCGCCGATGCCGTCGGCGCGCCGGCGCACGATGCCGTCTGTTCGCTGGTCTTCGACTGGCGCGCTTCCCACGAGCTGCTCCTATCCCAGGATACGTGCGGACTCCCGATAACACGACCGGGAGATACGTGCGACGCCTCCGTGCGCACGGCGGTGCATCGCGCGGTTCCGCACGCTCGTGCAAAGCTATCGAAGTTCGCATTCTGCGGCGTCTGGACATGAGAGAGCCGCACACTCGGCCCACGGTCCTGACGGTGGTGCCGCGGCGGGTGCCTTCAGTCAAATGCGCCACCGCCGGGATCGAAGCGTGTGCGGCCGCCCGGGCGGACGTCCAGACCCTGGCTCTGACAGGAAGACGTCGCGGCCGTGATCGGCCTGCGGGCGATTGCGCTCCGACCACGTGCCGCCCATGCCAGTCGCCGGGATGGCCGGCGTCGCGAAGCCGGCCCGCGCCAGTGAAGGCAGTCCCGACGATGCCATCGGCCGGCCGACCCGCAAGCGGACCCCGCTCCCTGGGTGTGGGTGCGGGCGCTTTCGCCAAAGACACAGACGGCACGCGGCTGCCGGGATCGGATGTGCCGTCCGGGGGCCCAGCCGGAATTCATTTGTCGAGCCAGGCGTTCTCCATGCGCCAGGAGTTGTAAAGCGAGTTGTTGTGGCTCGTGACGCCCTTGACATGAGGATGCCAGCAGGTCGCTGCACGGTTGTGCAGAATGATGGGGCGCGCGACGTCCTCGGCGATCTTGCGCTCCGCCTGCCAGAGAAGCTGCTTGCGCTTTTCCGTGTCCGTCTCGCGCGACTGGGCGAAAATCAGCCGGTCGACCTCCTCGTTGCAGTAGCCGGTGTAGTTCCGGTCGGACTTGCAGGTGTAGTTCTCGACCAGATTGACATCCGGGTCGTCGACGCCGACGCCCGTCGTGTTGAGGCCGACGGAGTAGTCCTTGCGCTGCACCTTGGCGTGCCAGATGGTCGAGTCCACGACCTCGAGTTCACCCTCGATGTGGATCTTCTTCATCTGATCGATGAAGATCACGGCCGGGTCGCGATAGAGCGGGATGTTGCGGGTCGCCACCTTGACCTTGAGCGGGTTCGTCGACGAATAGCCGAGCTTCTCCATGATGGCGCGCGCCTCGGCGATGTTCTTTTGGACATCGGGATTGTAGCCGGGGATGGTCGCCAGCATCTCGGGCGGCATCGCCCACTTGCCTTCGGGGCCCGGCAGCATGACAACGCCGATCGACGACTTGCCTTCCGCGAGAATGGTGTTGAAGGCGTTGCGGTCGAGGGCGAGCGCCATGGCCTTCCTGATCTCGGGCTTGTCGAAGGGCGGCGCGCCGGAATTGACGATCATGTTGATCGTGTTGTTCGAGGGCACGAACTGGCAAATGGCGCTCGGCGCCTTGGCGGAGATGTCCTTGAGACCGGCGACGGTGACATCCGACACGAAGGTGAGATCGAGGTCGCCGGCAATGAACGCGAGGATGCGCGTCGAGCGATTGTCGATGACCCGGTATTCGATGCCGTCGAGACGCGGAAGGCCCTTCTTCCAGTAGTCCGGGTTCTTCGCGAGCCGCACGCTCTCGTTGCGCTTGAACTCGACAAACTTGAATGGCCCCGTGCCGATAGGCTTTGTGCGCATGTCGCGCTGCGGCACGTGGCATGGATAGATCGGCGAGTAGCCGGATGCGAGCAGGGCCAGGAACGAGGGCTGCGGCGCGTGCAGATGGAACGTGACCTCGTGGTCGCCGGCGACGGCGATCTCCTTGACGTTGTGGTACCAGACGCGACGAGGGTTCTTGCGGAAGTCTTCGCTCTTCGCGAGGCCCGCCACCATGTCGAACGTGCATTTGACGTCCTTCGCGGTGAAGGGCTGTCCGTCATGCCATTTGACGCCCGCTTCGAGCGTGAATGTGAGCCGCGTCTTGCTGTCGTCCCATTTCCAGCTTTTCGCCAGATCGGGAACGATCGTGTCGAGGCCCGACTCAAGCTTTGTCTGATCGAACAAAACCAGGTTGTTGAACACCGGCATGAACGGGAAGACGGTGGAGATCGTCGCCTCTTCATGAATTGAGGCCGACGGCGGGTTGTCCCAGATATAGGTGCGCAGGATCCCGCCGGACTTCTGCGCCGCGGCCGGTGCGGCCAAGCCGGTCGCGAGCACGAATGCGGCGAGGATGCCTCGTGCAAGCGGTCTCTTTACGTGCATCGTCTGGCTCTCCCTTTCGCTCCCCTTTGCAGCCCGCGCGCAATGGCAGGGCTTGCGGTATCGACGTTAGCATCGGGGCCGGATGCGGCAAGACGCAGGCCCTCGCGCCGGCGACGACCAGCCATGCGGATCAGCGGTCGCCGCCTTGCATATAGCGCCGCCACATCTTCTCGCCGATCAGGCAATCGTAAGGTTCGGGCTTTGTCCGTTCGTCGGCGCGGATGAGGCGAGCCGGCTTCTCGGGTGCAAGCCCGGCGATTTCGAGGATGAGCTTCTGGCGAATGGTGCTGGCGAACTGCGAGCGCTCCCGGACCGGAATCGAGAACGAGCCGGGCCCGCCGATGACGCAGGCCGCGTAGTAGGCATCGAGATCCGGAAGGTCGAAGAGACTGTTCGGCCCCCCGTAGCGGATCTGGATCGGAAGTCCATTGATGACGATTCCCTGCGCAACCGTCATGTCGCGGACGCTCTCCACCGGCGGACCGGAGTTGTTGGGTCCGTCGCCCGAGACATCGATCACGCGCCGGGCGCCGCGAAAGCGGCTCCGGCCGAACTCGCCAAGCGCGTACTGCAACGCGCCCGAGATCGACGTGAAGCGGGCACGGGTGATCGCTTGCGCCGCGAGCTCGTCGGCCAAGGCTCGCGCCGCCTCCGGTCCGTCGATCAAACGCCAAGGAACGATGGTGTTTTGAGTAATGACGCCGGCCCACTCGACATAGGTCACGGCGATGCGACCCGTGGGTCCCGACCTGATCGCCGCCCACACCTCCGGATCACGGAATGCGGCCACGTAGCCGTCGCGCTGCAGGCGCTGCTCCTCAAGGTCCATGGAGAGGGAGACATCGACGGCAAGAACGAGTTCGAGATCGACGACGGTCTCGGCCCGCGCCGCGCCTCGAGGAAGCCCCGAAAGCATGACCCAGACGGCAACGACCCAGGCGATCAGCGAGCGGACACACATAGACAAATTGTCACACAAGTCCATCGCCGACACAAACCGTCCGGCCGCGGCGGCGGTACACAACCCTGTGAGCAGAGCGCGCATGCGACGCGACGGCGTCACACATGTCGAATCGGCTGCGGACCGGTGTAGAGAATGCGACACAGGGCAATCAAAGTCGAACGGCCGTCACGGCCCTTGAGGATTGCAGTCATGACCACCGCACAGGAGAAGGGCGCAACCCGTAGCGCTTCAGCGCCCCACGCCGCCGTCGAAGCCGCCGTGCGCACGCTCGAACTCGAGGCGGGGGGCCTCGCGCAACTGCGCGAATTGCTCGACGGACCGCTCGGGCCGCCCTTTGCCAAGTCGGTCGACCTGCTTCGGGCCGCGCGAGGCCGCGTGATCGTCACCGGCATCGGCAAGTCGGGGCATGTCGGGCAAAAAATCGCCGCGACGTTCGCCTCGACGGGTACCCCGTCGTTCTTCGTGCATCCCTCCGAGGCTTCGCACGGCGATCTTGGGATGATCGTGCGCGACGATGTCGTCCTCGCCATCTCCTGGTCGGGCGAGACGGTGGAACTGAAGAACATCATCACCTACTCGCGACGCTTTTCGGTGCCGCTGATCGCCATGTGTTCGCGCGCAGACTCCGCACTTGGCAAGGCCGCCGATGTCGTGCTTGAGCTGCCCAAGGCAAAGGAAGCATGCCCGCATGGCCTCGCGCCGACCACCTCCACCACCATGCAGCTCGCGCTCGGCGACTGTCTCGCCATCGCGCTGCTCGAAGCCAAAGGTTTCACGGCGCACGATTTCAAGGTGTTTCACCCCGGCGGGTCGCTCGGCGCGCAGCTCAAGTTCGTCGCGGACATCATGCACAGGGGCGACGCGCTGCCGCTCGTTCAGCTCTCGACGCCGATGAGCGAGGTCATCCTCACGATGACGACCAAGAGCTTCGGCTGCGCCGGGGTGCTCGATGCCGACGGCAATCTCGCCGGCATGATCACGGACGGCGATCTCAGGCGGCATATGGGCGCGCACCTCGTCACCGCGCGTGCCCAGGACATCATGACGCGGAATCCGAACACGCTGACGCCGGGAATGCTGGCCTCGGCGGCGCTCGAGGCCATCAATGCGCGCAAGCGCACGCAGATGTTCGTCGTCGACAAGGGCAAACCGGTCGGCATCGTGCACGTGCATGATCTACTCCGCGCCGGCGTCGCCTGAGCCGCTTCCGGAGCGTCCGGCGGCGTGCCTATGAGCGCGCTTTCAGCGATCCGGATGGCATCATCGCGAGAACGGCTGCCAGCAACAGATAGAGGGTGGCCGCATTGAGAAGATGCCAGAGGGCGTGCGTGCCGCGGGCGCGCCCCATGAAAGACGTGAGCGCGCACAGTTCGAGGTCGGCCCAACGGAGCGTCATCGAGATCAGGAAGAGACCGGTTGCCGCGAGGAGGCGGCGCGCGGCAGGATGCCCGCGCCCGACGCTCACACCGACGATGAAGAGAGCGAAGAGCGCCGGGACATAACCGATCGTGCCATTGAGACAGGCCGCGCGCGCGCCGCTTGCGCCCGAGAGGGCAGTCGCAGGGCAAAGGAACTGCGTGGCGGCGAGCATGGCCATCAGGAAGGCGGCGGTGAGCGCCAGGGTCCAGGCCCGGCCGATCTTTAGAAACAGGCGCAGCGCGACGGCGAGATAGACGACCATGAACACCAGGATCGGCAGGACGTCGGCCATCCGCGCCCAGCGGGTGGCCAAGGTGTGGAAGAGAAAGCTGCCGACGCCGATCAGGAGTGTGAGAAGCGCGAGCGACTGCACAACGGCCCGCTCGCGGCGGGCGTCGTGTCTGACGTTGCGCCGGACGCGCAGCAGGATGGTCACCGCAACCGCCACAAAGCCCGCGTTGCTCACCGCGTTCAGCGGCTCGGCCCAGAAGGATAGATCCGCTCCGCGCTCGCAATAGGCGCCTAGGACCTTTGCACTCCACGACATGGGTGTCAGTCTTCCTCGTGCTGGGCCGGCGGGCAACGCGCGCTGTTCTCATCCGAGTGAGAATAGTCCGTCATTGCGGGACCATTCGGACATTCGGGATTTCTTGCGGAGTTGGGACGCCGGGCGCGACCCTCATGAGGCATCCGTGCCGCCTCGTGGCCTGCGTCCGCGCATCACCGGCGACCCGCCGCGAGCATCGCATCTTCCCGAGGCTCGGATCGCCGACATTCAACGGGCACTCGTCCGGGGTCTTCTCATGCGACAGCTCAGGGCTCGCGCTGGCGGCCGTCTGACCGCGACGGTAAGCGACGGCGTGGGCACTGCCGCTCGCCGCCACTCAGACTTTCATGTGAGGCTGATAACGGGCTCGATGGAAAACCTCCTTCGGACATGAATTGCCAAGCCTGAGCGTTCGGGAGATCTCCATGCAGGACCGAGGTCAGCCGCGCCATGCTATCCGAGTTTGAGGCCGAGCGCCCCGCCAGCTCGGCGCGAAGTCCCTAGAGAACGAAGCGGCGAAAGGACGGGATGCGCCCGCACGATCGACCAAGGCCCGCGCCAGAGGGCTCAACGGCGCGGCCGCGGCCAAAGCCGTCGGCATCTCCGCCTCACCCCTTCATCGCCGGCAGACGCGGGAGAGGCCTCGCTCGCGCCGGTCCAAGCGGCCGCTCAACGCAAACCGGCCGAGAGCGCCCGTGACGGCCATCGTACGGCTGCCGCTCGCCTGTCCGGTTGGGGCCAGCACACCCTCGCGGTCCTGTTCGCCGGGGGAGACTTCAATACTTCCGCCTCAACCCGCCGGTCGTATCCTGAACTCTCGCGTCACGCGCCGCCGTCGAGCCGGTGGCGCTGATCCGCAACGCGCGGAACAAGCTGCGCCGGAAACCCAAGCGCAAGTTGGCCGTCCGTCGGCCGGAAAACATCGCCGCGACGAAGGCCGGCGTCCCCGTCCTGCCCGGCACCCTTCACGCTTCGCTCGGCTCGGGGTGTCCCCTACGCCGGTTCGCCGCCTATGACCCGGCCGCTGAGCGCATCATCGCGAATGCCTCCTGCCGAGCCATCGCCGCCGCTGCCGCCGAGCGTCCCGGCGCACCGGCGTCCGAGATGCTCGCCCATCGCAATCATTCAGGGTTCACGGTGCCTCGGCGTCCCTGGGGCTCCTCGAGGCGCCTGCCGGTGGTGCGGTCTCGCGCCGTGCGTCCTGGGGCGGCAGTCTCCTCGGCGGACCAGCCGCGGCGAGGGATGCAGCGATGCCGGGGCATCCAGCAGGTCCAGCCAGCTCCCGACCCTGCCCACGACCGCCGTGGACCCAACCCACCGATGGGACAGTCCAGAGCATGTCGGCGATCACCCCCGCGCCGGAGCGCGCGCGGCCCGCTGACCGCGCGACGACGACTGCCGGGCCGGCGAGGCCAAACCAGCCCCTTGCCCCACTGACGGGCGGAGCGCGAGCCTGCCCTTGGCGCACTGACGGCGGACGACCAGCGCCGAGCCGGCAAGGCCAAGACGCTCCGGCTCGCCTCAGCGACAAGGCTCCAGGCATTCAATTGACAAGCCCGAAGCCGGGCAGATAAATGGCCAAGCTTGGAAAGGGGCCGTAGCTCAGATGGGAGAGCGCTGCAATCGCACTGCAGAGGTCAGGGGTTCGATTCCCCTCGGCTCCACCAAATAAATCAAGTACTTAGACGCTTCTCGCCAATCTCCGCAAGATCTGGGCACACACCGGGCACACACCAAATCGGGGACCCGTTGTGTCGACCTGTTACGCGGCGGCACATCTATTCCGAAGGGTTCCGGCACGCGTGACGCTTGATCCGGTTGCGCGATCGGTGCCGTGAGCTGGGCGCGGCTGATGACCGTGTTCCGCCACAGTGCCGCGCGATGCTGCTCCCTTTCGTAATGGAGTGGCCGCATGCTCTCGCGCCGGATCTTTGTTCATGGCCTGACCACGCTCGCGGCTGGTCTCACGTGGCGGTCCGCCTGGGCCGTGACGGGCAGTCATGCTGCCTCGGTGCCCGTCGCCGTCAGCTCGCGAATGTTTGACCTGGCAGACTGGTGGGAGGAGGCTGGCCGCGCCTACGACGGCACGAAGCCCCGGCTATTCACCGCGATGGAGGCGAGCGGCGAGGCCATCGACACCAATTGCGAGGACTACAAGCGGTGGCGAGAGGCAGAGCGGTCCTTCGTCTACATGACCGTTGTCGTCCTGGACGAGCCTTCACGGTCGCAGGGCGACGTGATCCTCAAGTATCATGTCCACGACATGCTCCAGGGTTGGCGACCGGTCGGCAATTGGCTGTGGGTGGGCGCCCGAGACCTCAAGCTCTACGAGCAGCTCGAACAGGAGGCGGAGCAATTCGGCGTCGCCATCCATCCGTTGTGGGGCAAGACGCCGTCACCCTTCGCCATGATCGATGGCGACCGGCACTCGCCAAGATGGGCGATTATTTCGCGTTGGCGACGCCACGGCATGCCGCCAGGCCTCGCGGCCGCGTAGGAGCGGAGATATACCCAAGTCGCATGCTTCACAGGTCGAAGTGTACCTTGACCGAGAAGCCCGGCGCCCCCTGCCCCTTCGACGCAAACCCTAGTGCGTTCGTTCGGATGATTGTGCGACCGACCCTGTAACTCCGCGCCACATGCGTGTGGCCGTGGACCCAGGCGACAACGTTCTCGAACTGCTGGACCTCATCATCGAGGTTGCTGGCATAGGCGGCATCGAGGCCGTTGCCACTGAACCTCGGGTTCAGTCCCTGGCAGCTCGGTGCATGGTGCGTGATGACGACGGTAGGTCGATTTGGCTCGGCCGCTAGAGACGCCTTGATGCGCTTCCAGGCCTGCACGTGTGCCTGATGCGTGTCGGCAGGCCTCAGCTTGGCAAGCGGTTGTCCAGGCTCGAGGTGGCGGGCTTTCACAAAGAAGTACTCCCCCATGCCCTTTCGAACTGCGGTCAGCTCGGCCTGGGTCTGGGTGGAAAGATCGGTCCACAGCGTCGCCCCGAAGAAGCGCACGCCGTCGAGGGTGATGGCCTCGTCGTCGAGCACCGTGACGCCCGGCAAGTGGCGGCGAAGGAGACTGGCCGTGTCCTCGAATACGCCGTCATAGTGCTCGTGGTTGCCGGCGATGATCAGCACATGCAGGAAGTTCGCGACCGCTCGCTCGATGAAACGAAGCACGCGGTTGCGCTGCTCGGCGCTGTATCGGTCGGTCCGCTCTGGGTCGAGGCAGCGGGCGTGGCAAAGATCACCCGCCAAAATGAGCACGTCGCCCCTCGGCAGGGCCGTGTCGAAGGCTTGCGCCTCCAGATGAAGATCGCTCAGGTAATGACAGCGCACAGCCGTCGGGCTCCGTCCTCGAAACGCACCGAGAGTATGGCGTGTCGCTCCGGCCGTGTCGGTTAAGCTGCGTTAAGGATTTGGATTCTTGAAGCTGAGCGGTGCAATGCACCTACCGTGCGTGACAGCATTAGCAAGGAAACTACGAGCCATGTCGTGTGGCTGCGTGAGCGGCTGGCCGGGCTGGGCTAGTACTTCAGAAAGAAAGCGCACGCAAAGTCGAGCATGCGACCAATCTGGGTTCAGGCGATAGATGCTGAGGAAGTGCTGGTAAGTCTCTCGCATTGCAGCATCATCGATGGGAGAGCGGGAGAACATGCACTCAACTCTTCCGCCAGCGTCGGACGTCAGCGCGTCCGAGAAATCGCGCTCCAACATGCCGAGTGTTTTCGAATCCAGCTCTGGCCCCTCACCAATGACCAACCCACTGGCCCTGGGGTCTGACATCCATAGAAAGTTGAGAACGAGCCCTTTCGACGCGTCGCGTCCGCAAAGCGGTGCGGTGGACAGTTGTGCGGCAGCGACGTCTGACCCTTCATCCGCGGTGATGGGCTGTGGCGAGAGCGACGAGAACAATGCGGCTGAAAGCAAGACTGCGGCAGGCCGAGAAATAGACATGATATAATCCTATGTTTAAGTTTTGAAAAATCCCATGCAGTTTACGTAACGAGAAATGCAATTGCAACAAATGAATATTACCTGTCTCTTTATCCCGAGTCGCTGAGCGGAGCCTTCCCCCAAAGCGGCGCTCTTGGATTCCTCGATCCAATAAGTTCCGAGTGGCCAATACGAATATAATCCTATTGCAATCGCATTTCTCGTTACGTAAAATACACGAATATTATATGGAGATGATATTTTCATGAATACGGATAGTTGCAGCGAGGCCGGGCTAACGGGTCCCGACCGGATCGGAGTGCTTCCGTCCGGCAACTGCGGGCACCCGAGCCGCCTTGGCTTTCCCGGACTCAAGAGCTCGTGCGCATCGCCTCGGACCTGCCATCCGGCCATGGCGGAGGTCCGCGCCGCAGGCCTGGCGTGCAGCCGGACCTCAAAATTCGATCAGGATGGATGTGGCATTGATCGGCACCCTCTGATGCCGGTTCTTATTCAACACGCGCTCCCTCATGCTTGGGGGTATTTCGGACCCTTCGGCGTCAAAGAATGAAACCTTCGCGCCGAAAGCGTCGCGCGCTGTCGCAATTGCGCTGGTAGCTGCGAGACTATAGCTAAATCCCGAATCTCGCCAGAACTTGTCGAGCGTCCGCGTAAGCTCAATTCCAGCTTGCGTTTTTGCTACCATATCGGAAATGCTGCCGGATGCGATGCTGAATTCCATTTTTGCTTTGCTTGCACTGGCCCGCCGTAGAACTTCACAAATTTCCTCATCGGCTTTATCCTGCCACATGTCATTTTGCGTTCTGTCTGCCATAGACTACCCCACTCCTCCATACAAAGTATCATTTACTATACATAAGTATCATTTCGCCATAAATAAAAAATCGCCGCGTATTTCTATTTTGGACACACACTTCCCGATTGCCGACGGACACATTCTTCGCTGTGCTCGTTGAATAAACGAACTACTTAGCGTTTTGCGGAAAAGCGATAAGAAATGCTTCGTCAATCATGTACCGGGTGGCAGATGGCTTCGTTTTTTTAAGATAAAATTCAAGACGGGCACGGGCGATTTTGCCGCCGCCGCCAAAATCCACCGCAGTACTGTTCGTCGTACTACGGAGGGCGTCCGTAGGGGATACCCTTGTCGGGGAGAGACGCTGGACGACCCGTCCTTCTGGATCGAATAACCACACTACCACAGCTGCTTGGCCCGCACCGCCAATACTGGCGAGCAGCGCTCCCCATTTGAGTGTCTGGACGCCACGAAGGTCGGTAACATCAGCATCTTGAAAAATGCTTCCTACCGAGCTTTCGAGATCTACCAAGCCATAGAAGTTTCGCGCCTCGTTAGCTCTAGTGGTAAGTCTGGCTGCGATGGCTTGCCATTGCCAACTGGCTCCACGAGCGAAGTCGCCTGCATGAACGCGGTTCTGCATACTGACAAGAGTTTTCGGCGGGGAGAAACCCCACGGAGCGAAAGGGATAGTATGCGTGACTACATTGCTGACGTCGCGACAATCGGTCCTCACAAAACTGCGATTGAATGCAGTGACGTACGCTGACCCATTGCACCCCCATGTCTTAGGCGATTTACCCGTAGTTGTTAGCTCCCACCGCTCCCACCTAGTGAACCCGTACTCGCGCGTAAAGTAAAACTGCTCGAAGTGATCCGCTGAGTTAGAATCGCCACCGAAATGGTGCGACGTAATTGTATCGAGAGTCTTTCCTGACGTATAGGTTATCGCCCCTCGCGGCACATAGTGCCAGGCCGTATACGCGGTGTCGAAGCTTGGAGGACATGCTGGAGCTATTCGCAAAAAAGTGGTCGTGGAACCGTGCTGATTTGGTGAATCAATGTCCGTCGGGAAGAGTATCCAGCTGTCGTCCAGTCTTTGTGGATACGACGTGTGGCATGACTTGGACCAAAAATACTGAAGACCTCCAGAAGGATCTTGGGTTGCTACGAAAGAGGCGTACTTTCCAGTAAGTTCGGCCAGGTCGAATCCGTCGCGGTCCGGTTCATTGTCGCGGAACGCTGCCGACCTATCACGCCCTCCAAAGTCCTTAGCTGTCTGAATCATAAAACGGCCGCCCAAGCCGACCGTGGGGTAGGATATAAATGCTTGGTAACGATGTTTGCTGTACTCCAGGTCGGTGCGGATATAGGGCACCAATTCTCCAATCCTGAGATCCCTGTGTCGTGCGCACGTCGCTGGATCGTCGCCTGTGACCTGGCCAGTGTCGGTGATGCAAACGTCCTGAATTAGGAAGTCGGAAATGACACTATCAGGGTTCTGTGCAGCCATCGCAGAGGAGGCAGTAATGCCAAGATAAGTGACGGCCAATAACAACTGAACAATTCTCATCAATACCTCCAAAGTATTTATTGTAAATGGGTTATGATTAATGGCGGGTAAAAGGGAGCGGTCACTGGTTGTAATCAGGGCTTGCGCTGCCCAGGCATACGCGTCGCGAAGTCATGATAAAATGTGCGGTTCAGCGCACGATCGGGCCGACGTAAAATGAAAGCCCCGGCCGAACATCAATCGCGATAAGCGCTTTACCTAGGAATATGGTCCTGATGCAAAAAGCGTGACTATGCATTACATTATACATAATACTGAAATTATTGTGACGGGACACGGGCATGGTATCTGGGCAATCGAATTCGTCGGACCACAAAAAACCAAAAGTGCAGTTCTCGTCGCGAGTTCTGATAGCATTCTACACGGGGCGGCACGATTTGTTACTAGGAAATGAAGACCCCCAATTCGACAGACGGGTGATTGCGGCGGTTCTTGGCATGCAGGTGTCCGATTACGGATCGGTGGGGTGGAGGAAGGAGCTCTCTCAGCGAGGTATCGCCGCCGCTACTGATGATGAGGCAAGACAAATTTCCGACCGAGCCGCCCGAATTCGTCTTCGTGAGCTTATGCCTGGCCTCGGCAAGTTCGATCAGATCGTAACGACCAGTCGGGATAGGGTTGCCGCCCATTGGGAACAGGCATCCGATTTCTGGGCGTATCTCGAGCGCAGAGCGACGAACAGTATAGTGGAAACGGCTGACCTCGACAGAGTTTTGGGTGGCGCACTGCACGAGATCGACCCAATCAGGGCGCAGGAGATAGATAAGAAGTCTGGCATGGCGGCCGCGCAGTGCGCTCTCGTCGCAGCAGTACGAGCAATACAAGGTCGAACGTCGCAGCGGTTGACGCAGCGCACTGTTCGTGCCGTGAGCGGGTGCGAGGCGCCTGCATAAGCGTTCGAAATTCGCGTTGTTCCGAGGAATTCTAAAGATTGGAGAGAAATGAGGGAAGGATAGATATATGAAGAAAGGTTCTGATGTGATAGGAGGGGCAGCACTACTAGCTGCCGCAATGTTTGCGCCCGCAAGCGAAGCTAGCGCGCAGTCAGGGCAGCATAAACCTATAGTAGATGGGCTCGTAGATATGTACCAGCATGAAGTTAAGACAGAGGCCTGCAATATTACTTTTTCGAATGCGGCTCGCGCACTGGTTCAGGCTAACGGTATGCCAAATACGGGCTGTGAAGATATCGATAAAGCGATAAAGTCCTTTGTAACTGACAAAGTGCGCGAGGCTGTTATGGTGCTCGAACGCGCTGCCCCCGGATTGCTGACGCCCAGGCGGAGGACAGTGATCGAGAAAGATACGAGAGCCTATTGGACTGGCACACGCAGTGAGAATGCCCCTCTCGCTGCCATTTTCGAAGGTGTGGCGCCTCGGGAGGGATACAAGCCGACCAAGACAGACGTTGCCAACGCTCGCAGATACTTAGATGGAGACGATAACCTGAGGCATGCGTATCGTACGGATCCTATCGGTCAACAAAAACCGTAGTAAAGGTCTAATGCTGTCCTGGGAGTGCTCCCCGACCTCCTAGATAAAGAGCGGCGACGCCACAGGCGCCGACGAGTGGCCTACCGACAAAGGGCAGTTGCGTCAGAAACTTTTTCACGACGAAGAGCGTAGGATCAAAAGCCCATGCGACGAGCATCGTTCCGAGTAACAGGACGCCTCCGGAAAGCAGACTATAAAGCAGAACTCCTTTGATCGCAGGCGCTTCGCTGCCCGATAAAGGCATACCCGCCATGGGCCAGAGCGCGTCGTCGTAGGGATCGACCGCATAGGACACTCCCCATTGCATTGTTCTGTCATTACCGCCGGCTCGAGTCGTCTGCAGCCGATCGAATGTCACGTCGATGTCAGCGCATAAGGCTTTGCGATCGGGATGGCTCAGGAGATTCGCGCCGATAAGAGTATACCTTTGCTCATATTGCTCTCGATCGAGGAATGAGGTGCGTGGGACGGGAACGATACGGAATTCGGATCCTCTCCATGTCACCAAGTAATGCAAGAATCGGGTTGAACCCCGACCGTGGCCATCCAGCACCGGCTCGGAGAAGACCGGGGTCAGGACAGCATTGTCGATCGGTAGGCTCGGCGACATCATGGAGTCTGCGGGTATGTTACAGGCGTCATTGTTTAGTCCTTTGCGGACGCCGCGCTCGCCTCTGGGGTCAGCAGGATGCGCTCTAGAACCTCAATCCGTTTGGTCAGGGCGTCAATTTCGGCGTCCTTCTCGCGCTTCACGTCCTGCAAGGCCTTGATGAGCACCGGCACGAGCTTGGTGTAGTCGAGTTGGAGGTATTGAACCCCCTCATCTCCAAGAGTTTCCGGCAAGATGGCGTCGGGCACGAGAGCCTGCACCTCTTGGGCAATCATGCCGATGCTGTGTGGGTGGCCCGCAAAGCGGCTGATGAGCGGATAGTGCTTCAGTACTTCGGCATCATCGTGCTTCCAGTCGAAGGACACGGGCCGCAGCTTCATGAAGGTATCGAGTGAGACATCGAGCGGTCTCACGTTCTTCTTGAGGCGGGCGTCAGATTCCGTTGTAATGCACGAGGTCGCGTTGTCGTCGTTGTCGGTATCGACGCAAACCGTCCCGCCCTTTACTTCGAGCTTACCTTGGTTCGGCGCAGTGGTGCCTATACCGACGTTGCCCGAAGCTGTGATGCGGACACGCTCCACTGGCGTCGTCGTGCCAGCTGGAGTAGTCAGTATCCGAATGCTGGCCGGGGATGAAGTGGAAGTGAAAGTGTCTTCGGTTGACGATGTGATCGCGCCGCCCTCGCGATAGGCGGAACCGTCATAGCCCCTGAACGAGATGTATGCCAATCCGCCCAAAGTGGCTACGGCTGAGGGGGCAGCGGACGTTCCACTGGCCGAGCGAAGAATGAGCGCGCCTGTCGAGCCGTATCTTCCAGAAGTAATGAAGCCGTTGTCGACGTGCAGTAGGCTAACGGGCGCAGTCGTCCCCACTCCCACATTCCCCGCAGAATCGATTGCCAAATCAGCAGCGCCCGAATTATACCCGCTGGTATAGAAGCGCATGGCGTCTGCACTGTGAGAATACTCTATGATTCCGCGGTCGAAAGCGCTGTCATCTCCAAACGTGATGTATTGGAATGACGAGGTCCCCGGAGCAAATAAACGCATGTCTACACGAGAGTTCGAGACAGTGCTCCGCGCCTGGATCACAGTAGGGCTGGAACCGCGGACGTCGAGCTGATGGCTAGGGGAGCCTGTCCCTATACCAACATTGCCAGAGCCGAGAATGGTCATTGCTGTGGTGGCGGTCGTGTCGGCTGTACCAGTAGTGCCTGCAGGGTGGGTTTTAAACTCGATCTTGCTCGTGCCCGTGCCACTCGCCGTGCCCGAGGAAAGCACGAGGTCGCCACCGTTCTTGTCCGTCGCACCCGAAGTCGCCCCGCCTGCCAGCACCGTCAGGCTGTTCCCTGCCGTATTTGCAATCGTATGGCGCTCCATCCCGACTGTCTGCGTGGTGTTTCCTTCAAATGAAACAATGTAGCTGGGGGCCGCAGTGCCGAAGCCGAGCCGCTTGTTCGTATTGTCCCAGAACAGCCCGGTATCGGCTCCGAGGACGCCGGCGTTGTTGAATTGGATTTGTCCGCTTGAGCCTGCGGCCGCGACGCCGCCGGCTGCGGCCAGCGTACGCCAGGCACTGCCGTCACACACGAGCAGCGAGTTGGTGCTCCGGTTATAGACGATCATGCCCTGACGAGAGGTACCGGCATTTGCAACCGAAGTGTAGCTGACGATGTTCGTGCCATTGGCCACCATGCCAAGCACAAGATCGTTGGTGTTAGTACCGGCGGGGTATGCGCCGCAGGCAAGGGCGTTCGCCGGAAGTCCGAGGGCAAAAAGTGCGGTGAGCAGGATACGAGAATTCAACGGCCCTCCTCTGTCGAAGGCTCATAGCCTTGATTAATAAACCCGCCCGTCGCTGTGATCGGTGCTTCGAATACGATCTTGCCGGCGATGAGTTCATCGAGCTTTCGGTCGAGCGCATCCACGGCCTCGATGAGGCACGCGGTTGCCTCCGCGACGCCCTCGGATTTCGCAAGAGCTGCCCGAGCGACCTCAATGGCCGAGGATGCTTCTTTGGGGCATGCCGCATGTACGGTGCTGGCGGCTGCGCCAGCGGCCAAAGCCGTGACGGCAGAGATAACGGCTCGACGGAATGGAAGCGACATGGACCTCGCAGCGTAGAGAAACGGTTTCAGATATCAATTTTACGGCATTGAGAGCGAGTCGGTCAAAGTATTTGCGAAATAAGTTTGCTGTAATGCGTGAATGCGGCAGAATGTACTCACGCATTTCCGGTAATCCATACTCCTGTATTTACAGGCTTACATAAGAAAGGCATTTCATGATCATCACGTTGGCTTCGTCCAAAGGCGGCGTCGGCAAGTCCACGACCACGGCCGCGCTTGCGGGCGCGCTTGCCCATCGCGGTCTCGCGGTCCACATCGTCGATCTCGACAGCAACCACACGGTCTTCCGCTGGCTCGGTGACAGCAGCGCCACCCCTCACCTTTCGGTCTCGGTCGCCGATCCGCAGGATCTCACCGATCATCTCAGCGCGATCGAACGCACACACCGGCCCGACGTCACGCTTATCGACATCGCGGGCACCTACGAGCGGGCGCTCACGGTCGCCGTCGCCCGCGCGCACCTGACGATCATCCCCGCCGCGCCCTCCGAGGCCGACCTGTTCGAAGCGGCGCGCGTGGCGCGCCACATCCGCTCGGTGTTCCAGGCCTTCGGCCGGGAGCCGCTGTTCCGGCTCCTGCTGACGCGGGTCCAGCCCCTCGCCTCGCATGCGCAGGTCCACGCCTGCGCCGAGATCGAGCGTCTGAAGCTGCCGGCATTCGCGAGCGCCATCCAACAGCGGGCGGCTTATGTCGAAATCGGCCTTTCCGGCCTGCCGCCGCACTTCGCCGAACGGTCGCGGGCGACGGTCGCCAAGGCGGTTGCCGAGATTGATACCCTCGTCGAAGAGATTGCCGCCCTTGTCGGCGGGTTCGATGCTGGCCGTCCCGCTCTGGAGGTCGCATGATGATCGACAAGCCGAGTAAGTTCCGTCCGATCGCGATCCCGCTTGATGTCGACGATGCGGCACTCGACCGTGTCAATGCGCAGCTCGGCGTGCCGACGCTGACCAAGCCGGCCGCAAAGCCCGCCACGCCCAAGTTCGCCATCCCGGAAGCACCGGCCAGCCCCGACCGGGCGCTCGAAAAGCTGACGATCGAGTTGCCCCGCTACCTTGCCGATGCGTTGCGCCGGGCCGCCGTCGAACGGCGAACCACGGCGCGGCATCTCGTGATGCTGGCGCTCAGGACAGACGGCTTCGCCGTCGAGGATCGGGACCTGGTGCCGGATGGTCGTCGCGCGCGGGGCAAAGGCCGGACTTCTGTAGTCCTGTAAGTACAGGTTTTTGGAATTGCGGGCGCGCCGGCGCCGTTGTTTCGCGAGGCCTCACAATTCCATCCCCAGGGGGTCTGGAGCGCGTTTGGGTGACCGGAGCCATAGCCACCCCCGCTAAGCCCTCCGGCCTCTCCACGGGCTTCCTGTGGCCGATTGTGGCGATGCCGTCCAAATCCGGGCACTGAATAGTTTCGCCATCGCCGGCGTCGGAAAGGGGACTGTTCTTTCAGCCACTCCCGCTCCCGGACTGACCTTTGTGACCGAAAAGACCTCGCGGGTCCACGCGCTGACGCCCGCCAGCCATGGGGCGCGGGCTGCGCGTGGCCTTTGTCCGGTCGCTGACGTGGCAGACGGCTCCGATCCCCTTATTGATTATAGTAAGAAGGAAATGCCCGCAAAGCCGCAGAATGCCTCGCGGCCGGAATCAATTTCTGATTCAAAATAATCAGTTTCGGATTATTTTTGCTCAGAAAAGGTCTTGCAAAATGAGCAAATTAAATCACACTCCTGATTGCAATTGTTCAATTCGGAGGCGTTAAAATGAGCAAAATGGAACAAAGACCGGGAGCCATTCGCGAGAAGCACGGGATTCCCGTTTATCGAACCAACCCAAGCGTGCCGGCTGCGAGCGAGATCGCCAAGTCGAAACGCACGCAGATCGGGGACACGCACAAGGGCTTCGTCGTCGACAACAGCACCGGCGAGATTCTGGGGCGAGGGGCCGCGTTCGCCTACGAGTTCGAGGAGGTGGACAAGGAGCGCTTTGTGAAGCTCTACCTCGCCGGCCTGAAGCAGGCCTCCGGCCTTTCCAAGGCCGGACTCGCTGTGTTCGAGATCGTCTATTCGGCGCTGCGCGAGACGCCGGGGAAGGACACTGTGAACCTCTCCCAGGACGAGAGCGCACTGGCGCCCGCCACGTTCCGGCGCGGCCTGCGCGAGCTCCTGGAGAAGGAGTTCCTGTTCCGCTCGCCGTACGACGGGACGTTCTTCGTCAACATCCGCTTCATGTTCAACGGCGACCGGCTGGCGTTCGTCAAAGGCTACAAGCTCAGGAACGCAGATGCGAACCAGGGCACGCTGCCGCTCGCTGTGCCCGAGGCTGTGGCTCCGTAGACCCTTGCCCCGAGCGCCGATTTCTCGCACCATTGTCATGCGGTACAGGCAGGGATGCCGATGACCGTCAAGGGCGAGAGGCGAGCGGAAAGCTCGCCTTTAGCTTGTCAGGCTGCGGCCTCGGCTTTGGCAGACGTTGCCGGTTCTCGTTGGCACCCTTGGGCACGAAGCGCTTGCCGCACCGCACATTCCCGAGCGATTTTTCATAGGCGCCGCAGAACGCACTCATGCGCTTTTTGACGAGCCCGAGCCGGGCCACGTCGCCGGTCTCGGGATGGATGAGGCTCGCGACCACGTGGACGTGCGGGCGTCCCGTGTCGGTGTGCGCGACCCACACGGCCTGGCGCTCGCGAAGCCCCATGGCGGCGAGGGCCGTCTTCACGGTCTCTCTCAAATGATCGGCGGTGAGCCACGCGAGATCGGCGCCATGCCAGCCGAGAACGGCATGGAGCAGGGGGCGCTTGGTTTTCGGTCCCTTACGGTTGGCGTCGAGATGCTTCGCTCTGTAGGTGTGGCCCATCTCGGCGGCGGCGTCCTCGATCGGCAACGTCAATCCGAACGTCCCGCGCCACTCGCTCGGTCCGGCATCGCGCAATACGTAGGCCATAATGGCCTGGAAGTCCGAGCCGCGACCGTTCTGGCGACCGGTGTCGTCCTCGACCATCACGAAAACGCGCGCCATCAGCCGATACGGATGAGCTGCTTGTAGGCGTCTTGCAGGGCCGCGATTGCAGCCTCGACGCGCGTAGACGCCACGGGAAAGCCGGCATGGATCGCGTGCATCAGCTGGTTGAAGTTGTTCCCGTGCCGGCGCAGTTCCTCAATGAGCGCAGGGTCCGCCTTGACCGCGATCCGGACCTTGCCGTCGTTCATTTTGATCCGCACGAACTCCGAGAGCGACAGATCGAACTCGCCGGCTTCTTTCCGCCATCGCGACTTTTCTGCCGCCGTTGAACGGATCTCCGTGCGATCGAGTTTTGAGCCACGTCGATGGCGCTTGCGGGGTTCGGGGTATCTCCGACCAGTGACAGATGTACGGACGTTTGTCCGTACATCTGTCCATCTGGCTACGTCGCGAAATTTGTGAGCTGCAAGTCCCATCACCGTAAAGCCTATTGCAGGTCAGGAGGCCTTCGGAAGGAGGGCGAGTAGAGTTATTCGCAGGATCGTTCTGCAAATTGTCGCCCCCGCTCATCTGAAGAATGTTGTGAGTTGTTTTCCGAAACATTCTTTGTGCTCCCGTCGGAAGGTGCTGTTATTTCGATATTGCGTTTCAACTTTTATTTTGAGGCTATTTCTATGTCACAGAACTATCCACCCTTTGCCGTATTCCCCGATCTCAACTGCGCGATCCGACTGCCGTCCGGCGTCGAGTATCGCGGCAAGCTCCGTCAGCACGCGTCCTCCGAAGCAGAGGGCGAGTTCTGGTATGAGGGCTACATCCGCGCCGACCACAAGGACCACGTGACGGCCGACACGACCCTGAAGGACCGCTTCAACCGCGACGGCTTGCGTCCGGCGCATTTCCATCCGCAGTCGAACGTCGAGCCGTTGCGCGTGAAGCTCAATCGCATCCCGGTCGCGAAGCGCACCGATAAGAACGCGGACACGCTCGTCGGCGAAATCTGGAACCACGAGGGTCTGTGGACCGTCGTCGCCAGCCCGTCCGAGAGTCCGAGCCTGCATCTCGCCGGCAACGTCGTGCCCTCGCGTCACGAGCTCGCGTTCGAGGGCAGCCGCATCCGCCAGTACCAGCCCGAACCCGCCGTCGAAGAGAAGCCCGCACAAACAGCGCAGCCACGCGCGAAAGCCAAGGGTACCGCAGCGCGCCCGGTCTGATCTGACGGAGCGGCTTCCAACCTGCATTCTGCAGAGCAGGGGCTGCGTTCGCCATCCCTTCGGAGCCGCCGTCGCTCGCTTGCCCTCCACGAGGGCGAGCGACAAGGCGGAGAGGGTGGCGGGGCCATCCCTTTGGTGAGTCTGAGCGAGCGGCTTTCCCGCATATCGTAACGCGTGCGGCGTGATTCATGATCTCGCTGTCGCTTCGCTCCGGCATGGGCGGGGGTTTCACACCCCCGCACCCCCGTGGGATATTTCACCAAGGGCGAGGGCGATTTTCTGGGCGCGATGACAACCGTCAGAACGGAATATCATCGTCGTCCGGCGGCTCGGGCGGGCCGTGGTAGATGTCCTCTCCGTCTTCGGCGTCTTCGTCATTATCCAGAATGCAACTCGCCTGAAGGCCCAAGAGCAATTCGATGTAGGCCTCGGCGTAGCCGTCACTGGTCTCGATGCCTATTGCGTACTCATCCGGATCGACGGCGAACTCCACGCGCACGCGACCACCCGGGAGAGGCGAGGTGCGCAGCGGCACAGCGAACGCCATCTCCTCGGGTTTCACTGCGCGCGCGTCCTCCCACCACTGAAGGCACCTGAGGTCCGTCTCGATTTCAAGACGGACCCAGGGCTCGCCGGCTGCCGTCAGAGCGGAATGTCGTCGTTCCATAGGCACTTCTCGCGGATCGGCTGAAGACCATGCCGGTGCAGGACTTCGATCGCCTGTTGGGTGAGGTAGGACCTCAGCGTGTGGGGCGCCGTGGACGGATGCTGACCCTGGATGACGAACTCATACATCTCGCGGGTCAGCGTCATGGACAGGGGGGTCGGCTCGCATCCGGACTGGCCCGCCATCACGTCACCCCACGCTGTTCCGACCCAGGTGGTCAAACCCGGTTCGAGGGCGGCGGCACAGAGCCAGTAGGACCACTCGCGATGTGGGCAGCCGACATCGAGGACGACGAACGGCGCGTGCGTTCTGCTCATCGCCACCTCACTCATCGTCATGCGACGGGAGATCAGGCTTCGGCAGGTTCTGCATCCAGGTGTGAACCTCGGCACGCACAAAACCGATCTTGGCAAGACCGAGCTTTCGTCGTCGCGGGAATCTCCCTACGCGTTCGAGCCGGTAGATATGTGTGCGGCTGAACCTTGTCAGGTCGCACACTTCCTTCATCGAATAGAAGCCCAGATCGACGTCGGTCTGAGAGACACGGCGAGGCGAAGAGGAATTCGGAGTCGTTTGCATGGCGCGAGCTTTCCTTTGAAAAGAGAAAAGCATGCGCCTCCGGTGGCTCGGATGGCGGATAGGCCGGGAATGAGAGAGAGCACCAGGGGCGCAAGCTCGGATACGACGGCACACGCACGAGCGCGGCAGTCGCGGCTAACGAGACTGTCTTGCGGCGATCAGGATGCTAACAGGCGAGCCTGTCTTTCTTTTCTCTCTCTGGGGCTGGAAGAGCTGTTGATTGAGAGCATCAACAGTCTTGCATTCAGCCTTTTGCATAACACGATTCGCGCATTCGTGGGTTAACGTCCGTTATCCAAATCGCGCTCCTGCGCCCATTTCCGTTTCAGGGCTTCGAGTTCCGCATCGACGTCCGGCACCGGTTGCGGTTGCTCCGGCAGTGCTTCCGGTGCTGGTGTGGTTCGCTCGCCCCAAGGAATGCGGGGAACACTGTCCGGTCCGTAGATCTCCTTGTACTTGCCATCGATCTCACGGTGGATTCGCTTCGCGTAGCGCTCATCCGTTTCGAACGGACGGGCATTCGGCGGCGGCGTCTCGGGAATGAGGCCCCGGCGTTCGGCCTCCAGTTCGTAGCTTTGTTGCGCCCAGCTGATCTGCCGGTTGGCATCGGCCTTCTGCTGCGCCCGGATGTCGGCGCGCTCCGCCTCCTGTTGGGCGACGAGGTTCCCAAAGCTGACGTCATGCGCGCGCCAGACCCGGTCGAGCCGTTCCTTGATCTCTACCTTCTCAATCTGCGCCATGGCCGCCCGCTCGCGCCTATGCATCTGCTCGACGGTCGTCGCGAGTTTCGTCGGTGAGACGATGAGGGCGCCCGCCTCCTTCGGCGTCAGCGCCCGGCCGTTGCCTAGGCGCTCGCTGTTTACGAAAACGTACACAGCCCGTTCCAGGGGCTTGTCGAGGATTCTGCCAACAAACTTCGCTTCCTTCCTCTGCGCGTCATGAAGGTCGCGCCAGCGGCCGCGAAACCGCTCCCACACATGATCGAGCGCGACTTGGCTGGCCTGCCGCGTGTTCTCATAGAGCTGGTTACGCTCGTAGCGGTGCTTAGCGGCAAGCGCCCGGTTCTCGACGTAATTGGCGTGGGCGTGGACAGCCGCGTGCCGCTTCATGCGGTCGACGACGTCCTTCTTTGCGAGTGCGCGCCGGTAGTGAACTTTTGGACGGTGCGGAGGGCGGATCTTTTCGAGCGCCGGGTCGGGCGTGAGCATCGCCATGCTTTTCGCGCGCAGCTCGTGATTTCGGCGATAGCCGTTCCGCTGCCGTTGCTGCTCGGCCTTGTCCGCGTGCCGCTGCCGCTCGGCCTCGTATTCGAGCCGTATACGGTCGTGTTCGCGGGCAAAATCACGCAGCGCCAACGCCGGAAACTTCAATCCCGCCGTGCGCCCTGTCGTCGGGTGTACGGTGTTGACGATGATGTGGACATGCTGGTGGTCCTTGTCGTTGTGGGCCGCGATCGTCGCCTGATGGTCTTCGAGCCCGAGCGCCTTCAGGCTCTTCAGCGCGGCGTCCATCATCTGCTGTTTCGAGACCCGGTCCTCCGGCGCCCAGGACAGCGAGTAGTGCATCACCGGCTTCGTGTTGTCGGCGCCGCGCAGATCAATGCCGGCCTCGCGTTTCAAGGCCGTGCGGTTGTCCCAGGTGTCGTACATCGTCCGCCAGGCCTCGGCGGGCTCAGCGCCCCCACAGTTTACTGAGAAAGCCCAGTCGACCCGGTTTGCGGTCTTCTGCTGGTCCGGGTCGTGCAGGACGTAGAGGTGCGCGGTCTTGAAGCTGGTGCCGCGTTTGTGGATGCGGGGAATCACGGCGGACCTCCTTCGTCAGGGCTCTGGCGGTTGGTGCGGTGAGCGTCGGGGCGGGGCGCTGCGGCGGCGCGAGGACGAGTGTCGGACTCGGCGCATCGGGGCGATGCGCCGGCTTCCTGATCGGGGCGGGCCTGTGTCGCCTTGTCTTGAGCGCGCCGGCTTCAGCGGGGGCCGGCGCGCTCGGTGCCGGATAAACAACCGGCGGCCCACCGGTTGCGAGAACCTTGGTGGCTTGCTCCACGTCGTCACGTCGCACCGGCTGGGGCGTGAGCACGGCCATGATGTCCGGCATCGGGATTTTGGCATTCGGCAGCGGTGGCTCAGTCGAAGGCCAAGACATGAGCTTCGGCGCTGTGGTCTCTGCTGCCGCCGGCGCGGAACGAATGCCTTCCGAAAGTTCCACAGGCGGCAGAGGGATCTGTTGCACCGTACGCATGAACGCATCCGGGTCTTTCAGCAGCACGAACAGCTGCCTTGCTGCCGATGCGAGCGTGCCATCCCTCGTCTGCCGTCCTGCATTGAGGGCGTGAGCAATCTGGTTGATGTTGACGCCGATGCGGCGCAATTCGTCGAGCGCCTTCGGGTCCGAGAGCACGATGCCCTTTGTCACGATCGGCTTGGGCGCTTCCACGGCGTCGGGCTCCGGTGCCTTCGACGGAGCCGGCGCTTTGCCGCTCGCGGCTTCGACCAGCACGCGGGCGGCATAAGCGCTCGTGGTCGTCTTCGCCTCGACGGCGGCCTTCCCGATGGCTTCCTTGTGCTCAATGGGAAGTCGCACCGACAGAATGGTCGTCGTTTGGCTCTTCGGTATCTTCGGTTTACGGGCAGCCATGTCTACGTCTCGCCTGTCTATCGTTTACGGTCGGGCGAGAGAGCGTGCGCGCAGCGATACCGGAATTGAAAACAGCGCCAGCGTTTACAATTCCACACCTAGCTATGCGCGTTATTTTCCCTAAAAACCTTCACTGCTGCCGCTGTTCTTGCCGCGCTCTCTCCGCATGCATCTTCGTTCGCTCAGGGGCTCGCGCAGCACAAGTCTTGTGCCGCCGTGTAACTTTTGGAACGCCGAGTGTTGTAGTGTTGCGGGCTGTCACCTGACGCGCGACGCGCCGCGAGAATTATTTTGAGCAAGGGCAGGGATGGCAGTGCACGAACGACAAGAGGCCTCCATCAGGAGGCCTCTCTCGCGCGTGTTCTCTGGGGACGGTCTATCGGTCGAGGTCGACGACGGTCCCGTCACCGAACTCCTTGTCGAGCAGGGCGACCACCTCGTCGGGCAGGTAGTCACGCGGGTCGTCGTAGCCCCTGACGGCAGTCTCTGGGATAATCTCTACACCATCGCGGATGATGTCGGTGATGATGACGTTATGGAAGCCCCAGAGGAGCGTCGTCACGGTGTAGCCGTGGGCTCGGAGTGCGTCCGCGACCGTCTCGGTCATTACGAGGCCGTCGCCGTCCTCGAAGCCGAATTTGCAGAAGGCGTCTTCCCAAGACCAGTGATGGCGTTGCCCGCAGGTCGGGCAGGTGGTGCGAACGGCGGTCATTTCGTACCGCCTTTCTCCGTGCCCCTCAACTGCGCCTCGATGGCTAGCACATGGCTGTAAACGTGATTGTCGGCGTCCTGGGGATGGGTCTCGGCGGTCTCCTCGTAGTGGTCGGCCTCGCTCTCGTGCAGGTAGTCGAGAACGAACCGCAGATGGCGGCGGCTGATGGTGACGGTCTCGCGGTCAATTGGCTCATGGGTAATGGTCATTGAAAATGCTCCTTGGATGAAATGTTTACGGGGTTGGGGAAGGGGATGCCGCGCTGTTTACAGGACGGCATCCGCCAGTGTTTACGGGCTTCTCTGCTCAGTATTCGGAGGGCACGAGAAGGGTGTTGCCCGTGAGGTAGAAGGTCCATTTCCCCTCGGGGCAGTCCGTCCACTCGATGTCACGGGTCCAGAAGACGTTGTAGTTGCCGTCATCGGCCGTGATGCGGGCCTTGCCGTCCGCGACCGTCATGATGACGCCGATGAACGGCTGCCGCTTCTGGAAGGGCAGGACCTCGGTTGCCACGATGTCGAGGAACCAGAAGGCTCCTGCCATCTCGGCAAACAGCTTCGCGCCGTCGGTAAAGAGGAAGTCCCGAGCGAGCGGGTGCCTGTACCAGTACTCGGTCCCCGTGCAGTGCATGAGGGCTTCGCGGATGTCGTTGGGTGATGCTTTGGTGTTGGTGGTCATTGCTATTACCTTTCCTAGTTGAACAAGTTTGTGCGCGCACAAACTTGACTAGCCACGCGGCAATGAGCGGGGGGACGTGTCAGAGGCTCCCGAAGTTGCCTCGCAACTTTTTTGGGGGGACCGCGACGAGCGTGAGCGAGGCGTGGGGGAGCCAAAACCCCGCAGGGGCGGATGCCTTGACACGGATGGGGCCGCAGGCCCCTGCAGACGAGCGGGCGGAGCGGTGTCCTCGATCTTGAGAGCGCGCAGGCTCAAGGCTTCAAGCGCAAGGGATCGAAGCCCGAAGGGCCGAGACACGTCCCGAGTCCCGCGAGGGCGGGGCTCGGTTCACGAGAGCCCGGTCGGCCGGCACGGCCGATGCGCCCAATCCTTCCTGAAGCTCGGATCGATATCGCTCTCGGGCAATCGCTCATCGACGCGATGGCGAAATTCCACGGAGCTGCGCTTGATACTGACGTACGGGATTGGAACGAGGGCATGAACAGGGATCTTCGATGCCTTGACGCCAGTTTGGGATCAGATTCTAATGATTGGGCATGCCACTATAAGGCGCCGGCTTCGGCCGAGATAATCCGGCACCGGGTTGACCCGAGAAGCCGAAGATAAAGAGAACAGCCCAGGCATCTGCTGAGCGGTGCTGCCAATCAACAAACAACAACACTGAGCGTGCGCAGTCATGCGCGCGTCTGGCAGCATGCACGGAGAAGCACATGCAATTTGCACTTGTAAACAATACGCGTACGCCCCCGTCTCCCGGACTGAAGGGTTCCTGTCCCGTCTGCGGAGGAATGGTCGATGCGCGCTGTGGAGATCAGAGGATTCATCACTGGGCGCATCGCGGGAAACGGACGTGCGATCGCTGGTGGGAGAGCGAAACGCCTTGGCATCGGGGTTGGAAGAACCTCTTCCCCGCTCTCTGGCAGGAAGTCATCCAGCATGATCTGACGGGGGAGAAGCACATCGCCGACGTGCGGACGGAACATGGGCTCACGATCGAATTTCAGCACTCGCATCTCAGGCCAGAAGAACGTTCAGCCCGAGAGGTCTTCTACGGAAATATGCTTTGGGTTGTCGATGGCTCGCGGTTGATCCGCGATCTGCCCCGGTTCGTTGAGGGATTCCGTGGTTTCCGGATGATCAAGCAGGGGTGGTACCTCACACCGTTTCCGGACGAGGCGTTCCCGAAGAACTGGCTCGACAGTACCGTGCCCGTTTTCTTCGATTTCGGGGAGGCTGTCGGCGGATCTGAGCAGGATGTGAGGTTGACCGATCCGCTTTGGTGCTTGCTCCCTGGCCGGGCTTCAGGACAAGCAGTGGTGATCGCGTTCTCGAAGGCGGACTTCGTGCGCATGGCGCAGAGCACCGCACAACCGATCCAGCCGCAAGGGATATTAGAGTATCTTGCGCGTGTTTTGGCTGAAGAGCGCCGAACGGCGCAGAATATCGATTTGCTTGCCGCGATGGCGTTACGGCAGCGTCAAGGATGGCCACGTCACCGAGACTGGACGCGCCGTACACGATTCTGATCTGGCTGGGAGAGTTCGCTGCATCACGTTTGTCGGCGGGCGGCAGTGTGCCGTGGCAGTCTTTCCCCGTGCATGGACAAGGACCGAATTCGCCCTTCGCTCCGCCCGATGTTACCTGAGGAGGGTGCGCCCATTTCTGTAGCGTAGCATTTTTTGAATATCGAGCCGGTCCTTTATAAAATTTGTGTTTTTCTGCGAGTTTATGTTATTTTCCAGAATCGTGGAAAATATTCGAGTTTTATTTGATATTGCGTCTGGTCTAGCAGAAAAATTCAACGGGTCCGAAAAGAGCTACCAGAACTTTATGAGTGCGGCCCTCGAGTTCGAGGCGGCGGGCGGCTCGCGTGCGGAAGTCGACGGTCTCCTGGATACGTCGATACGGGCGGTCGAGGAGCTTCTATCGACCTCTGACGAAATCACATTGTTCGCGAGAATGAAGAGTGCCGGATCGCAGGTGCTCCAGCATCGAACGATCTTTATCAAGCCGAGCGTAGTGGGGGTTCCAGTCGAAAGCGAAGGCGGCGACAGGAAGTTTTCGCATCACCCGTACGAGCCAAAGATGCAGCTAGTCATTCAGGCGCTTCAGACACGAGGTGTGTATCTGGATGATCTGGTGGTGGACGTCGGAACGGTGAGCCAATCACAAATGAGGGCCTGGCCTTATGTCATCATCACGATCCCCCGATTGAATGCGCAGATTGCAGTGTCTAACCAAAAGGGACAGGCCATATTCGTGGCGCAGCCTGCGACCGATTTGATGGACTGGGCTGTCTTCAACAAGCAACTGGCCGGTGCGCCGGGTACGCGCTTCGCCCATGTCCAGAGAATCGTCTGTAACGGTGCATGGCAGCCGAAGATGCTCGACTGGGTCTTTGGTGATGCCCAGGCGACGGGGGCTAAAGTATCGCTACCAGGATTTGTGAGGGCTCATCGCAGCGGAACTTATGCACTAAGCGAGGGCATGATCGTGGAGATGGCGAAGTTGTACCGCGAGCGTCATCCTGAGCGGCAGTGGCCGTCACAGAATTCTGGCGATGTTGACCGCGATATTGTCACGGCGGTCACAGGCAATCCCGATTGGCAGCCAGAGAACTGGGCGAAGATCAATACGGCTGGTGTTCAGAACCTCAGAGGATTGAAGAATTCGGGGAGTTTGGCTGAGATTCTGAGGCGAAACGGGTGTGCTTACGACTTGACCGAGGAAATGATCGCCAAGATGGCCAATCTCTATCGCCTAGGCGACAAGAACCTGCAGTGGCCGTCGATTACATCGGGTGAAGTTGCTCACGAGGTGGTCGTGGCTGTGACGGGAGATACGTTGTGGCAGAGAGAGACGTGGCTTGGTTTCGATGCCACCTCTAAGCGGGGCGGGCGCGGGCTCACGCGCAAGATGACCCTGCCCCAGTTGTTGCGTGCGAATGGCTGCCACTACGATCTGAGTGAGGAGGTCGTCCTCAAGATGGCCAGGTTATGGAGGCAAGCTCATCCGGAGAGGCATTGGCCAACGGCGGAGGCAGGAACCATTCCAAAGGAGATAGTGCTTGCGGCGGTTGGGTGCGAGCACTGGCAGCAAGAAAGCTGGGCATCGGTCAATCATGCATTTCGAAAAGGGGTCCGCGGATTGAGAGGGCCGACGTCGTTGGGGAAGTTCCTGATGAGTCATGGTTGCTACTATGATCAGCTGACCGAAGAACGAATCGTTGCCATGGCGCTCCTCTGGAGCAAACGGGATCCGCAGGGACGCCTACCGGGCAAGGAGAGCGGTGTCATTCCGCACGACATCGTTGTCGAGGTGTTCGGCGATCCACTCTGGCAGCGGGAGACGTGGATGAACATCAACGCGGTTTGCAAGATCGGGGGAAGGGGACTCGGCGAGAAGACGAGTCTTCGTCAGCTTTGGGACAAGCATTTGTCCGATGTTGCGACCACAAGCGCTTCGAAGACAGTCCGACCAAGACTTGGCTTGTAGAACGGGCCGGTACGGCCGATGCGCCCCACCTTTCCGGAGCAACGAGACGAGCACCTATTGACGTAATTCCTCCCCGATGCCGATCGACACTGGCGTCAACCGACTAAACCGGAGGACACCATGAAACGACTGACGCGGCGCGCCGTGTGCACCGGGCTGGTCGCAGTACCGGCGGCGGCGTTGCTGCCCGAGACGGCGGCTGAAGCAGCGCTCGTACCAGCAGAACCGGCCATCGCACCGGAGCGTATCGCAGGCGACATCATCGACCGGATCTTCGCCGTCGTCGCGCGCCATGACGGCGTGACGGCGGAGGTCATGCGCTCACCGGACCGCCCCTGGAAGGCGGTTAATGCGCGGCGTAAGGTCATGTATCTCGGCTACCAGATGTCGAGGGCATCTCTGCCCGAGATCGGGAGACGCCTGGGCGGGCGGGACCATACGACCGTGCTGCACGCTGTTCGCATGGTCGATGCCAGGGCCTGCACCGACGTCGCATTCGAGGACGAACTGCACACTCTTGCGCGGCAAGTCGATCCGGAGGCCGACGACCTCATCGCGGCGAACGAGTTGCGGTTTCGGAGGTCGGTCGGGCGTTCGCCACGTCTCATGGCAAAATTTTTTTGATGTCACCTCGCGTCACACCGTGACGCGCGCCGCTGCGCGCCGTCGTGTGCCGCCACTCAGTGTTTTGCCGCCGAAGCGGTTATCCCTCGCGTCATCCAAAGCTGCGAGGGACACCGATGTCAGCACGAGACTTTCCGCCGCGCGGCTCCGGCGCCGCGAACCGCATCGAGGCACCGCCTGCTCAAGTGTGGGTGCATCCGGATCAACTCGGCAGCCACTGGGACTGGAAGCCAGGCCGTGTGCTGCTCGGCAAGTGGGGCACGCGTCTCATTGGCCGAGATGACGATCGCCACATCGTGACGCTCGCCGGCAACCGTGCCGGCAAGACATCGACGGCCCTCATTCCCAATCTCCTGCGCTATCCGGGCTCGGTCGTCGTGCTCGATCCCAAGGGTGAGCTGGCGCGGGCGACGGCCGCCGCACGTCAGCGCATGGGGCAGTCCGTGCATATTTGCGATCCGTTCGGCGTCACAGGCCTCGCCTCCGCGTCGTTCAACCCGTTCGCGTCGCTGAAGGGCTCCGATCCCAAGCTACTCGGCGCGGACGCGGCGCAGGCCGTCGATGCCATCATCATCAACAATGCCAAGGACCCGCACTGGACGGATTCGGCCAAGAACCTTCTGCGGGGCGCGGCCCAGCACATCCTGCACACGACCGGGCAGGCACCGACCATGCGGCAGCTTCGCCGTGTCGTGAACAGCACGGCCGAGGATCTGCTGAAGCTCACCGAAGCGATGCGGAAATCACCCTTCGAGTCGGTCGCCAACACGGGCGCGTCGTTCAAAGGCAAGCTCGACATGGGACCGCGCGAGCTCCAGAGCATCCTGTCGACCGTGCAGGAGCAGACGGCGCCGTTCGACGACGTGGCCCACATCATGGAGCGGTCCGACTTCAAGTTCACGGATCTGCGCGACGGCCGCATGAGCGTCTACCTGGTGCTGCCCGGTCTTCGCATGGGCACACACTACCGTTGGCTGCGCGTGATGATTCAGGAGGCGCTGACCGCCATGGAGCGGGCGCCGGTCGCGCGCGGAAAGCTCCCCGTCTGGTTCATGCTCGAGGAGTTCCCGACGCTCGGTCACATGCGCTCGCTCGAGACGGCGGCGGGCCTGCTCGCGGGCTACGGCGTCAAGCTGTGGGCGGTGCTGCAGGACCTCACGCAGCTCCAGACCCACTATCAGCGGTCCTGGGAGACGTTTCTCGGCAACGCCGGCGCGCTCCAGGCTTTCGGCAACTCGGACACGACCACCACGGAATATCTCTCGAAGCGCCTCGGAATGACGCAGGTCATCGAGCGCCAGGAGGTGCGCGTCTCGGGCGCGGCGATGGCGCAGGGCGACCTCGGCCGGCGCGAGAATTTGCGCGGCGTCCGGCTGATGGAGCCGAACGAGATCACGGAATGGTTCACGCGTGAAACGGGACGCCAGCTCATTCTCACGGCGGGCGGGCGTCCGATCTACCTGGAACGGCTCAACATCGAAGGAGGGACACGATGATCTTCAAGGCAGAGCAAATGGAAGTGACCGACGCGAGCGGCACCCCCTGCGGCTACCGCGTCGAGTGGACCGAGGCCCGTGTGTTCACCGAGCGCGTGCTCGACTGGTTCGCCAAGACATTCCTGGCCCTCAGTTTCTTTGCAGTTATGGCCGCCCTGTTCTTGTTGGGCGCCTCGCGGGCAGATGCATGGCAGCTGCCGTTATTCGGCGCCGTCGTGCTCTTCGGGATCGGATGGGGGTTCGCGCGCACAAGCGCGCGCCTCCCAGGCAAGGTCAGCTGGATGGAGTTCTACCAGGACGGCCGTCTGACCGCCTCGTGGGACCCGGTCATCTGGGACATGCGGATCGACCACATCCGCAACATCGAGAGCGAGCAGCTGAAGCAAAAGAAGTCGGACGACGATTGTCCCTACACCCACGGCGTTCGCATCGTCACGCGCCGCGGCCGTGTGGTGCGGGTGGCCAACAGCATCGAGCCCGACGACGCCATCACACTCGCGGTGCTGCTGAGCGAGTCTATCGAAGACCTACGCTTTCCGCAGATTACAGCCAGCATCAACGGCAAGGAGATGGCCGTCTGGTGAGCGTGCGCGTGCGTTCGTCGGTGCAGCGGTCAGCCAATCAGGAGAGACACATGAACGACAACCAACAGACGATCGAATTGACCTACCCATGCCATACCATCGACGGGACGAGGTTCATCTGCGGCCGGGCACTGGCCAAGGAGCTGATCGCGGACGCCCTAAAGCTGCTCGCGCCGGTCCATGCCGGCAACATGGATGCGGCGTGGCAGGAGTTTTGGAACATGGCGGCGCCCGTCGCCCGCGAGCTGGACGACGAGGCCAAGGCCGGCGGTCAACCGGGCCTGGTGCTCAGCCTCAAGACCGATGGCTGAACGATGCCGTGCAAGGCGTTCGTGAAATGCCTTGCACTCGCGATTCCGATACCGCTACGATCTTATATGATGACTACGGACGTTTATCTCGAACGCATTGACCATGCGCGCAACATGGCGCGCTACTACCGGCTGTCCGTGGCCGAGACGCTGTTCGGCGAATGGGTCATGATCCGCGAGTGGGGCCGTATCGGCAGCCGGGGTCAGTCACGCGAGCACTGTTGCGGCTCTCCCGACGAAGCCCGAGCGCTCGTGAAGGCCCACACGGCGCAGCGCCTCAAGCGCGGCTATCTCGCCTGACGCGCGCGCGGTGCGCGAGCACACAAGTAATTATCGGAGCGGCAACCCTATCCGGGAGCCTGAAGCTTCTTCAGGTAGGCGACAGCCTCGGACGCCTTGGCGGCGGCGGTAAAGATGGCCCGGCAGTCTGACTTCAATAGCGTGAGCCACTGCGCGAGGTACTGCGCATGGTCGGCACGCGGCTCGCCCTCGGTGATGCCGAGTTCCGCGCAGAGGAAGGCGCTGCCAATCTCGGCGACCAGTTCCTCGGCGGCATAGGCGGCGTCCCCGAAGCGCTTCCCGAATTCACGAGCGAGACGCTTGTCGGAGCCGGACCAATGGGTCTTATGCCGATATCGGCATAAGACCCATTATGCCGAAGTCCGGATTATGCCGCGCTGACCGTCGATCCTGCGGACAGGTATGCAACGCCAGCGCGGCGGGTCGGCATAATCAGAGAGCCTCCAGGAAGGCGAGCAGTTTGTCGTCCGGCCGGTAGCGGCCGGGCGGCGCCTTGACCGGGCGCGTCTTTGCCATCGCCTTCTCCTTCAGCTGGATGTCGGCGTGGATGTACATTTGCGTCGTCTCGACAGATTCATGCCCGAGCCAGAGCGCGATGACGGTGCGGTCGACGCCGTTCTGCAGCAGCTGCATCGCGGCGCTGTGGCGGAGCACATGCGGCGTGACGCGCTTCTTCTTGAGCGTTGGGCATTGGTCGGCCGCCGTCCGAACGTGCTTGCGCACGATCTGCTCGACCGCATCCCGGCTCAATCTTGCATCGCGGTTGCTTGTAAACACGGGATCGTCTTCTGCAGCGGCACGCTCGGCGAGCCAGTCGCGCAGCACCCTGAGGCTGTCCTTTCGAATGGGTGTTGCCCGCTCCTTCCTCCCTTTGCCGATGCACCGGACGTGCGCTCCCGCTCCGAGCAGGATGTCGCCGCAGTTGAGGTTGATCAGCTCCGATACGCGCAAGCCGGTCTGCAGCGCCAGAACAAGCAGAGCTCGATCGCGGCGGCCATGCCAGGTGGTCAAGTCCGGCGCGGCGATGACGGCTTCGATCTCGTCACGCGAGAGGTAATCGATGGCGCGTTTCTCGTGCCGTTTCGCGGGCATGGCGAGCACGCGCTGACAGTGATGCAGCAGTTGCGGCTCGTTGCCCGCCACGTACTTGAAGAAGGAGCGGATAGCCGACAGCCGTGTATTGCGGCTGCGGGCGCTGTTGCCTCTCTTGCTCTCGATCTCGGTCAGGAACTGGCCGATAAGCTCGGCGTCGACGTCGATCACGTTCAGCTCGGTCGGTGAGCGGCCGAGGCGATCGGCTGAGTACTTGAGCAGAAGGCGGAACGTGTCGCGGTAGCTCAAGATCGTGTTTGGGCTCGCCTTCAACTGCAACCCAAGGCGGTCAGTGAAGAAGCGTTGAAGGTAAGCCGGCAGCGGGTGCATTTTCATGACCGACCGCCTTTCACCGACGCTGCGTCCGGCCCCAGCGAGCGCTCAGCACGCTCCGAGGCGAGCTGAAGCAGATCGGGCACGGCCTCGATGTACCAGTAGGTGTGATCAGGCTTCGTGTGGCCGAGGTAGGTCGTCAGCTTGATCATTTCGCAGTCGGGATCGAGACCATTCAGGTACCAGCCGATGATCGTGCGCACAGCGAAGGTGTGTCGGAGGTCATGGATGCGCGGCCCGTGGCCGTGTCGGCAGAAGCGCTGTGCCTCACGGAGCCCGACATCCTGCGACACAACCGCGAAGCTGTAGCGGGCGCTCCACTCCGTGGGGCGCCGTCCGTCGTCATTGCGGAAGAATGCTCCGCTATCTCTGCCGAGGAGACGGATGCGCTCGCCGCGATAGGCGATGAGCCGCTCGATCGTGCTCTGTGCAATCGGCACGTAGCGCGCCTTGCCGTTCTTGCCGCGCTTGACGATGATGACGCCCGCGTCGAGGTCGACGTCGGCCTCATCGAGGTTCAGCGCCTCGTTGATGCGCAATCCGGTGACGGCAATGAGCCCGAACAGCGTGGAGCACGTCCAGCCTCGCAGGCCGTAGCGCGATCGCAATTGGGACGCGCGCGTGACGATCGCTGCCACCTGCTCGTCGGTGTAGATGTAGGGCCGCGGTCTCTGCCACTTGATCGGGACGAGTCCCGGCGGTGGCACCTCCGTTCGCTCGTCGTATCCTTTCATCCAGCGGGCAAAGGCTCGCACCATGCCAAGGCGGTGCCCCCACGTATTATTGCTGGCGGCGCCGAACGAGGCCTTCCATCGCAGGAACAGATCGACGGTGATGTGGTCGGCCCCCTCGCGGTCGGCGAAGCGGGTGAAGACCTTGAGCACGCGTTCCTCGAAGGAGAGATCGAAGCCAAGGCTGCGCCGGACGGCGAGGTACTCGGCGAGGCTTTCGGCGAGGGTCGTCATGCGCGCCCTCCCTGGGTCGGCCAGTTGCGCGCGATCGACCGCAGGCCTTCCACGTCGTGCCTTGCGTAGATGGCCGTGGACGCGCGCGAGCGGTGCCGGAGAACGTCACCGATCTCATCGAGCGAGGCGCCCTTGCGAAGCATATCGGTCGCCAGGCTGTGGCGGAGCAGATGCGAGCCGATGTACTTCTGCGGCGGCTTGAGCCCGGTTTCCTTGAAGGCGGCGCGCAGCACCATATTGAGGATCTGCGCATTCACGAAGGGGCGGTACGGCACCTTATCCGAGAGGAACAACGTCCGCGACGTGCCGCGCCGACCGTTCTTGATGTAGTCGACGATCGCCTCTCCTGCATCCTTTGGCAGCGGCATGCGATCGAAGCGTTTGCCCTTGCCGCGGATCAGGATCGTCCCGGCGCGCCAGTCAATGTCATCGAGTTCGACCGCAATCACTTCCGGCGCGCGCAACCCGAGACGGGCGAGGAGCAGGATCATCGCGTAGTTGCGCCGCCCAACTGCGGTCGGCTCCCATGTGGCATCGATCAGCCGCTCGACCTCGTCAGGCTTCAACGATCGTGAGAGGTTCGTTGCCTTTGCTGTTGCGACGCGCGGCAGACTGCAGGCTAGGTCGCGTTTCGTTTTTCCGCTCCAGAACAGGAAGCGGAACAGGCCGCGCAAATGTGTCGGCGGCGTCTTGTCCCGATAGCCCGGCTTGCGTCCCATGACTTCGCAGAGGAAGGCGACGACGTCAGCTGGAGTGATGTCGTTGAGATTGCCCAATCCGGCGCCGAAGCGGAAGGTCATGAACCGCTCGAGGAAGCGCACGCAGCTGTAGATCGTTTTCTCGGTCAGGCCGCGTTGCTGGCGAAGGTAGGCCTCGTACTCGGCACGCAAGCAGTCGCGCGCGGTCGGTTTCTTCTGCGGCTGGGCTGGCCGCTCGGCGAGGCCGGCCTCGACGAGTGCATCGACGAAGCACTGCAGACAGTAGCGTTTGTAGACGTGCTTGTTGGGATGCATCGCCTTGAGCGCCGCCGCGTGAACCGATGTGAGCGTTGCGCCGGCCAGTTGCTCCTTGTGTAGTCCGCGGCGAGCGACCTCGCGACAGAACCATGCCGCTGCCCGGTCGTAGGTTCGAAGCGTGCCGGATGAGTAGCCCTGCTTGGCAAGGTCACGTTGGAACTTTTGGCAGAACGACCTCAACCAGTCTGGTGCGATCTCTTCGGCTGTGGGCTTTTTCTCTGCGAATGGCATGGTAGCTCCTTCCTCTGTTGGAAGGAGCACTGCCTCACAATCGCGATGCCACGGCGATCTGGCTGGTCATTATTTCTGTGCGCAACGTGTGGATGGATTCTCTGCGCTTGACAGAGCGGCGCCTTACACCTGCGGCCTGCGATCCACGGCGTGCCGCAAGCCGACGACAAGACCCGTGCAGCGTGACCAGCCACGCCATCTCCGGCGGTTACCGACTCGATAAAGCGGGCCACTCTTGACACCGGTCAATGCACGCGTGAAGCTACAGAAGCTATAGGTCTCAACAAGTCATTTCCCAAGGAGGCTCGCCATGCTTCATGCAACCAAGACCCTGCTCGGCACCATTATTCTGTCGGCGACTCTGCTTTCCGCCCCCGGGGCGCAGGCTCAACAGATGCAGCACGGGCCAGGCATGATGGGCCCAGGAATGATGGGGCCTGGATACACGGGGAGCGGCATGATGGGCTGCCCGATGATGGGCGGACAGGGCATGACCATGGGCCAGATGCCAATGGGATACGGCATGATGATGACCGGCCCGGCGATCGAGGGTCGGCTTGCCTATCTCAAGGCCGAACTCGGCATAACCGACGCCCAAGCCAGCGCCTGGAACGCCTACGCTATGGCGGTCAAGGCCCGGATGACGGGCATGCAGGGCACGCACCAAGCCATGATGCAGGCTTGGCAGTCGGGCACGGCGATAGCACGCCTCGAGGCGCACACGAAGGCCATGGAGAGCATGATCGAGAGCCTGAAGGCGCTGAAGCCCGCGACCGAGGCGCTCTATGCCGTGTTGTCTCCGGAGCAGAAGACCAAGGCCGATCAACTGCTCGGCATGGGCTGCTGCATGATGTGAGGCGACCATGCGTCCTGTCTTAGCGCTGACACTCGCGCTGCTGTTGGCATTTGCAGGTCCAGTGTTCGCGCAGACCACTGCGCCAAGCTGGCCCATGCATGACTGGATGTGGTGGTGGGGTCCGTGGCACATGCTCATGCCGCTGCTGTTCCTCGGCGTCATCGTCGCCGGAATCATCCTCCTCGTGCGCAAACTGTGGCCCGAGGATGCGCCGCGACTTCGGGGCAGCCGCGCGCTCGACCTGCTCGACGAGCGTTACGCCAAGGGTGAGATCGATCGGGAGGAGTATCAACGCCGCAAGCAAGATCTTCTCGGGAGTTGAGATCATGAGCTTTTATATCGCCAAGACGATCCAAGGACCGTTCGACACGGCCATCGACAAGGTGACCGCAGCGCTCAAGGAGGAAGGCTTCGGCGTCCTCACCGACATCGACGTCCGCGCCACGCTGAAGGCGAAGCTCGGTGCGGACTGGCGCCCTTATCGCATTCTCGGCGCCTGCAATCCACCCCTCGCACACCGTGCGCTGCAAGCCGAGGACAAGATCGGCACCATGCTGCCCTGCAACGTCATCGTGCAGGATCTCGGCAACGGTCAGGTCGAGGTCGCGGCCATCGACCCCGCCGCCTCGATGGAGCGGATCGGCAAGCCCGAGTTGACCGAACTCGCTGCGACAGTCCGGGGCAAGTTGCAGTCCGTCATCGCCAGGCTCTGAGGGCCAGGGATCAGCGGCGCGGATCGCTCAGCGCCTCGATGATGCGGCAATCCTTCATGCGTCCGCCGCTGCACGAAGCCACCAGATCCTTGAGCGCCCGCTCCAGTGCCCGGAGCTTGGCCAGCCGCTCCCGGACGACCTCCAGGTTCTCCTCGGCGACGGCGATCACGCTCTCGCAGGGCCGGTCCGGTTTGGCGGCAAGGTCGAGCAGCGTGACGATGGTCTCGATCGTGAAGCCGAGATCGCGGGCGTGGCGAATGAACGCCAGCCGGCGCACGTGCTCGCTGCTGTACCTTCGCTGATTGCCTTCAGTGCGCGACGGCCGCGGCATCAGGCCGATCTGTTCGTAGTAGCGGATGGTCTGCACGTTCGTGCCAGTCCGTTCGGCCAGTCCGCCGATGCTCAACTCCTGCACGGTCATGAAGTCTCCCCTTGAACCTATAGTGACTGTAGGTCTTATCATGGGAATCGTCATGAGCCAATACAGTCACGATCGGACCGGGAGAATAGGATGACGGCAGTCCTCGAACACCGCTTTAAAGTCAGAGGCATGGATTGCCCCTCGTGCGCCGCCAAGGTCGAGACCGGCGTTGCGCGGCTCCAGGATGCCTCCAACATCACGGTCAATTTTGCAAACCAGGTGTTGTCGTTCCGGGCGCCAGCAGACGGTCCCGCCTCTCGGGAGGTCGAAGGCCTGGTGCGCAAGCTCGGCTACGGCATCGAGCCGATTGGGGCGCCAGCAACCTCGTCCGAGGCAAAGTTCCGCGTCGAGGGCATGGACTGTCCGTCATGTGCCGCCAAGATTGAGACCGCCGTTCGCCAGCTCGAGGGCGCCTCAGACGTTGTTGTGAATTTCGCTGCCCAGGTCCTGAGCGTTCGCCTGGACCCGGCCCGCATCAGTCCGGATACCGTCGAGAAGGCCGTTACTCGCCTTGGCTATTCGACCACCCAGATCAGCTCCAGCAGAAGCGGTGATCGGGCAGGCGGCGCGACCATCCCGGCCAAAGAAGATGATTCAGCATGGTGGCAGACGAGCAAGGCCCGGCTGATGGGCGCGCTACTCGTGTTAGCCGGATTGGGTCTCGTGGCTTGGGCGACAGGGCTCGTCAGCGAGCACTTCGCATTCCTTCCCACGGCACTGCTGGGGCTCGCCTACTTTGGTCGCCGGGCGGTCGCGGGGGCGCTCGCCGGGACGGTGTTCAGCATCGAGACACTGGTTTCGCTCGCAACTGCCGGTGCCATTCTGATCGGCGCCAGCTCGGAGGCTGCCCTCGTCAACATCCTGTTTCTCGTCGGCGAGATGCTTGAAGGGCTGGCGACACGACGAGCCAGGGACGGTATTCGTGCTCTGGGCAAATTGATCCCGAGGACCGCGCTGCTCGTCGAGGGCGACGACATCCGTTCGGTCTCCATCGACACCCTCTCGGTTGGCCAACTGGTGCTGGTGCGTCCCGGCGATCGCGTACCGGTCGATGGCACCATCACCGAAGGTGACTCCGAGCTCGACGAGGCGGCGGTAACGGGTGAATCGATCCCAGTCGCACGCGGCGTGGGCGGTCAGGTCGTTGCCGGCAGCATCAACACAACCGGCGCGATCAAGGTGAAGGTGATGCGCCGCGTCGAGGACAACACGATCAATCGAATCATTCACATGGTCGAGCAGGCGCAAGCTGCAAAGGCACCGACCGCGCGCCTGATTGATCGCTTCAGCGCCATCTACACGCCGATCGCCATCGCTGCGGCGGCTCTCGTCATGGTCATCCCGCCGCTCGCATTCGGTGCGGACTGGAACACGTGGATCTATCGTGGCCTCGGGCTGCTCCTCGTCGCCTGTCCCTGCGCTCTGGTGCTCTCGACGCCCGCGGCCATCGCTTCGGCGCTGGCTGCCGGCGCGCGTCTCGGCCTGTTGATTAAAGGCGGCGCCGCGCTCGAGACCATCGGGCGTGCTCATACCGTTGCCTTCGACAAGACCGGAACGCTGACATTGGGCAAGCCCGTTGTGACAGATGTCATCGCGATCGCCGGTAGCGAACGCGCAGTGCTGGAGCTCGCGGCAGCCGTTGAGCAAGGGTCGAGCCATCCGATCGCTCGCGCGATAACTGATCGCGCCAGCGTCGAAGGCCTGACGGTGACTGCCGCGACCGAGCAGCAGGCTGTGCCAGGCAAGGCAGTCCGCGGCATCATTGGCGGCGCCCAGGTCGAGATTGCCTCGCCGCGGCATGCGGCGACGCAGGGATATTTGCACGAGGCGCGCCCCGAGATCGCTGCCCTGGAGGAAGCTGGCAAGACGGTTGTCGTCGTCGTCAAGGACAAAGCGCCCGTCGGGTTCATTGCCGTACGGGACGAGGCAAGACCGGATGCGGCCGTGGCCGTTGCACGTCTGCGCGAGCTCGGCGTCGTGCCGGTCATGCTGTCCGGCGACAACCGCAGGACCGCTGCTGCCATCGGTCAGGCCCTTGGTCTCGAAGCGCGCGCTGAACTGCTGCCCGACGGCAAGCTCCAGGAAATCGCCGGTCTCAAGGAACATGGCACCGTCGTCATGGTCGGTGACGGCATCAATGACGCTCCGGCGCTTGCGGCTGCCGACGTTGGGATCGCCATGGGCGGCGGCACTGACGTCGCGCTCGAAACCGCCGATGCGGCGCTGCTGCATGAGCGGGTCGGCGGCGTGGCGGATATGATCGAGCTGTCACAGTCGTGCCGCCGCAACATCATGCAGAACGTCGCCATTGCCCTTGGCCTCAAGGCGACCTTCCTCGTCACGACCGTCACTGGAATGACAGGGCTGTGGCTTGCGATTATGGCTGATACGGGCGCGACCGTTCTTGTCACGCTCAACGCCTTGCGACTGCTGCGCTTCAATCGCAGCCCCGCACTTGTGCGCGGTCGGCAGCCCGAGCGGGTAAGTCGCACGGCGGAGGTCGGCGCATGACGGCCCAGGTTCGTTCTCTCACCCACTCCACGGCCAGCTTCTTTATGACCGTCGCCATCGTCGCTGCGCTCGATCTGTGGTCAAAGTCATGGATGACCGAATTGCTCGCGCCAATGCGACGGACGATCGAGATTGCACCGTTCTTCAATCTGCGCCTTGGCCATAACCCCGGGATCAGCTTCGGTCTCTTCCCGGCGAGCACCGATGAGGCACGCGCGGCGCTCTTGGGGGTCGCCGTCGTGTTGATATTGGTCGTGATCATGCTCGGACTGCGGGCGCGACAGCGGCTCGAACGTCTTGGCTTTGCCCTTATTGCCGGCGGTGCCGTCGGCAATGCCGCCGATCGCCGTGGCGACGGCTACGTCACCGACTTCCTCGATTTTCACGCCTTCGGCTGGAATTTCCCGACATTCAATCTGGCGGACGTGGCGATCACTTTTGGTGTCGTCGCGATGCTGGTCGCGAGCTTCGCGCCGGTCCGGCCGCAAGCACCATCAGAGGAGCCTACCACATGACGGGACTTGCAGCGTTCTTGCATTTTCCTCTCCCGCATACCCCTGTGCGCGTACGTTCTGGGCGGGCGGCAATGGCTGCGTCATTCTTGATCGCTTTGACGGCATCGACTTCCGCGGTCGCCGCCACGCTCGAGATGATGACGACCTCGGGCTGCTCGTGCTGCCACGCCTGGGCCAAACATCTGCGCGCGGCTGGCATCGAGGTTACCGTCAAGGACATGGCGATGGGACAGCTGATGCGATCCAAGCTCGATGCTGGTGTGCCCGCCCTGTTGGCCGCCTGCCATACCGGGCGCATTGAGGGCTACATCATCGAGGGCCATGTTCCCCTACGAGAGATCGAGCGACTGCTCGCCGCGAGATCCGACGCAATCGGTCTTGTCGTGCCCGGCATGCCGATCGGCTCACAGGGTATGGAAGCGGGGGATCGACAGGAGACCTATGAGGTGCTGCTGCTCAAACGCGATCGCACGACCGAGGTATTCGCGCGGTACAGAGGAGCCAAGCACCTCGACTGATTGGATGCGTCCCGCTGCTGGTCGCGGTCTTCGCTCCAGCCCGTTTCATGGAGAATGCAAGCCCGCCAACTTAATGTGGCTTTCGATTGCGACACGCATGGAAGCGACGCTCGCGACCTCGCTAATTCTCTTGAGCCGGATGTCCAGATTATGCCGATAATGTTCGCTTGGATTCGAATAGCGGCGCGCCGGCGTCATGCAGGCGCGGCATAATCAGGAACCCGGCATAATGAATGTTATGCCGATATCGGCATAAGACCCATTGGAGCGGCGCCGACCATCGCCTGGCCCGCGACTTCGGCCGTTTCGGCGATCACGCTTACGCCTTCGAGGAACTGGTCGCCGAGCTTTCCGCTGCCTATCTCTGCGCCGGCCTCGAAATCACCAACACACCGCGCATCGATCACGCCCAGTACATCGCCAACTGGCTGGAGGTGCTGAAGGGCGACACCAAGGCGATCTTCACGGCCGCCTCACTCGCCACCAAGGCCGTCGACTATCTCTACAGCCTGCAGCCGGACGATGATCCCAATGCCGTGGCTTCGGCTCGTCCCGATGCTCGAGCAGAGGAGGGCCATGCGCCGGCCCGGCCCGCCGATGATCCCTCACAGCGCGTCAGCACCTCCCGCATCGCCGGAGGGCCGCGCCAATGAGCAATGCCACGACTCCGCGCCGCAAGCTGCCGCTCGAGGCCTTCACCGAGTGCTGGTATGTGCCCGGCGAAACCTCGATCGTCGATCTCATCCATCCCGATGACGGTTTGACGCTGCACGCCTACGAGAACGCGGCGCAGATCCACGCCCGCTATCCCTTGGCGCAACGCTTGGCCTTCGAAGACGCCTGGAAGCTTGCCGATGCCGCCGGCACCGCGCGCTACAGGCAAGACATCACCGAGGTCACAGAGGCGCAATTCAATGATGCGCTCAACGTGTTGCCGCCGGTCGGCTGGACCACCAGAAGCGGAGTCGAGAGCTTCCGCATCTCCGAGCGCCTGTGGGGCAATCTCACCGACATCTATGCGCGCCTCGGCAACCGGCACTTCAAGCTGGTCGACGATATCCGCCTGCCGGCCGCCACCATCGCCGAGCGGGTTGCAGTCTATGCCGCTGCGAACCCAGTTTCAGAGAACGATGGCAGTGATGCGCCGCGGCGCGACCCGGAAACCGATGCCCGCCTGCATGGCCGCGCGGCCACTCGACCTGCTCCGAAGCCGGGGAACGGCTCATGAGCGGACCCAAGCACGATATCCAGCGCATCCGCGTCGATGCGCAAGGCTATGACAGCGACGGTGCCTACTGGGGCGCCGGTCCCGATGTGTTCATCGCAACATCCGAGGATGGCAGCGATCAGATCACGGTGCGTGCCCGCACTCTGACCGAAGCCAGGACGCGCATCGCCGACGAGATCGCACGCAAACCTGGAGAGGCATCATCTGAACGCCAGCCGCTCGGCGGCAATGCACCGCGCAAGACACGCTACGAGATCCAATGGCGCGATCCCGCAAGCGAGACCACCATCACCGTCCGCATCACACATGCCCGCGACTATCTGAGCTCAGGCAACGATCACCTGGAGATCGAAAGCCTGAGACCGAAGAAGGCGCCGCTGCCGATCACCGAAACAGGATACCGCTCGCATTTCTTGCCGCCGCTCGAGTTGATGAATGCTGGCGGCCCCGTCACCTTCGTTACCGCCTGGCTCGATACAGAAGCCAAAACCAAGGGATGGAGCAAAGCGGTCAACACCAAATCGCAGGGCGATCTGTTCGCCTGGGCCGATGCCCATGCGGAGGTTGGCCCTCGCAAACGTGCGCCCAAGCCCCGGTCGCCGAAACCGAAGGCACCGGCAGGAACGCGGAAGTCCAAGCGCCGCACATCCGCCGACAACGGCTAGCACCATGGCAAGGCTTACCCGACAGGCGCGCAAGGAACAGGGCGATGCCGCCGAGGCGCGCTTCCGGGCATGGCTCGACCGCTGCGTGCTCCCGCATATGTATGTCGAGCAATCGCCGCTCACTGTGCCGAAGGGCTTGCGTGGCGAGATCAAGCGGCCGGATTTTCTAGTGGGGCTGCCGACCATCGGCACGCTCGCTTTCGACGTGAAGGCGAAATCCATCTACGACGAACACATCCTGATCGACGCCTACGAGCATCGCACCTTCCGGAACTTCGAGACCTTCTTCAACATCTCGGTCTGGTATGTCTGCTTCCCGCCGGCCGAGCCGCACGTCTGTCACCTTTTCCTCAATCGGGACCTCGAAGGCGAGCCTGTGAGCTGTCATGGCCGGCCGGTGCTCGCCATGCCGCTCAAATCGACCGTCACGACCGATCCGCGGCGGGATTTCCTGGGCGTACTGGTCGGGGCGATCAGCTTGCGATAGTCGAAACGTCGCTCAAAGGATGGGGAATGGTGTCTGCGTATCTCTCAAGCGCATTAAAAATGATATTGCAATAATCTATGATAAAGGACATTATCATAGATTAGAATCAATATTATAGGAATAGAGTTGATTTCCGCATTTGAATCCTATAATTTACATTTATTGCGCTATGTGAGGCATTATTCAGGAATTCGACGGCAATCAGCGACGGCATATCATCAACGTCCGGCAGCAGTTCAGCGTGTGGCGCGAGGATCGTCACGCCCTGCGCCGCATGGGCGGCATGCACTGGAAGACCGGGCCCAACGGCCAACGCTATCTCTACGCCACCAATGGCCGCAAGGAAAAATCCCTCGGCGTTCAATCGCCAGAGACCGAAGCAACCTTTGCCGCTCATGGCGAGCGTATCGCCGAGCTTCGTTCCCGCATCGAACGCTCGAAGGGGACGCTGGATCGCAGCGCCCGCATCAGCAAAGCGCTCTACCTGGGACGCGTTCCTACGGTCGCCGCGCGCATCCTGCGCAGGCTCGATGATGAAGGCCTGCTCGACGGCCAGTTGATGGTGGCCGGCACGAATGCGTTGTTCGCCTATGAGTTCGGCACTGGCGTGCTCCTGGGCGACGACCTCATCGCTACGGAAGATCTCGACCTCCTGTGGGACTGGCGGAACCGGATTTCTTTCCTGCTGTCCGATGCACAAACAGCCAGTGTCATCGGCCTCCTCCGGCAGGTCGACCGCTCGTTCCGCAAGCGCTGCGCGTTCCAGGCGGTCAATGCGGACAATTATCTTGTCGACCTGATCCGGCCCCATCAACCTCATGAAATATTCCGCGAGCCTCCGCGCCTGACCGAGGCCTCGGAGGAATTCGAGCCCGCCCCCATCGACGGCCTGGAATGGCTGGTCAACGCGCCGCGCTACGAGGAAGTGGCCATTGCCGAGGATGGCCTGCCCGTGCGGATCGTCACCATTGATCCGCGGGCCTATGCTCTCCACAAGGTCTGGCTCTCGCGCAAAGCCAATCGCAATGCCCTGAAGCGTGGCCGCGACCGCGCCCAAGCCGATGCCGTCGCGCGGATCGCCGTGCAGTGGCTGGGGCTGAGCTTTGACGCTTCCGATCTCACCGCCTTGCCCGATGAGTTGATGGCCTTCGCTTCCGAATTCGCGGAGGTCGTGGCATGAGCCTCGATCCCGTCCTCATCGCCTATGGCGTCAAGCGCAGCCCGGATGGCAAGCGCACCTACTGGCGACGGATCGGCTGCGCTATCCCACATGAAACCGGCAACGGCCTGACCGTTCAGCTCGATGCCCTTCCGCCCGATGGCCGTATCGTGTTGCTCGAGCCGGACGACCAGGACGAGAAGCGGTTGCAGGAACGCCTGCGGCGCCACATCGCCAAGCCCCCTGCCCGCGCGGCGGAGGGATCATGAGCAATGATCTCGTCACCTCGTCGGGATTTGCATCTTGGCCGATCGCCATCGCTTCTGCCGGTCCCGCCGCCTGGCACGCGATCCTGCAATTCTTCGCCGCCGAGATCCGCAACGCCAACACGCGACGCGCTTATCTGCACGCGGCACATGATTTCTTCGTCTTCGCCGATCGCCGCAAGGGCGGCACCAGCCTCGATACCATCACGTCGCTGCATGTATCGGCGTGGATCGAGGCCATGACGCGGGATGGATTGTCTGCGCCGACGGTCAAGCAACGCCTTGCCGCCATGCGCATGCTCTTCCAGGCGCTGGCGCGCGAGCGCATCATCGCCATAAATCCCGCCGCTGTCGTGCGCGGACCCAAGCATAGCGTCAAGCGCGGCAAGACACCCGTGCTCACCGCCGAGGAAACCCGCCAGCTTCTCGATGCCATCGATACCGATACGCTCGTCGGGTTGCGTGATCGCGCCTTGATCGCGACCATGGTCTACAGCTTTGCCCGCATCGGTGCCGTCACCACGCTGCGCGTCGAGGATCTGTTCACGCAAGGGCGCCGCCTGTGGCTGCGTCTGCACGAAAAGGGCGGCAAGCGGCATGAGATCCCCTGTCACCACACGCTCGAGAAGTATCTGATCGCGTATCTGGAGGCTGCCGAGCTCGGAGACACCCCGAAGGCCTTCGTGTTCCAGACCTTCGGCCGTGAAGGTTCCCGCAAGGCTGCCGGTCGGGTCCTTTCCGGCACTCCCCTACCCCAGGCGACCGCCTGGCAGATGCTGCAACGACGCGCCAAGGATTGTGGCCTCGACACAGCGGTGTGCAATCACACCTTCCGTGCGACCGGCATCACCACCTACCTCAAGAACTCCGGCACGCTAGAGCGCGCTGCCAACATCGCCAACCACTCCTCCACACGCACCACCCAGCTCTACGACCGCCGTCCCGACGACGTGACGCTCGATGAGATTGAGAAGATACAGATTTGATGGAGTTTGGGATGCCCCGGGCCAGCCTCTCTCCATTTGCTCCGGCCGCTAAATCAAGCCATGCTCTCAACTCTCTTTCACCACGGCATCGAAGGTCATAAATTGTGGACAAGACTTACTGCGCCGCAACTGAAGAAGCAATGTCGCCAATAATTAAATTGACCGATCCGCCCAAAACACTCGTAACCCGTCCAAACGATTACGCTTTTCAGCCATCTCCGACGCGACTCGTCACTCGCGCAAAATAGCGAATTTATATTCGTGGACTTTCGTCGAAATAAATATAATATTATTTCTGCCGTAATTTTGCGGCGAAAAACATGGAGATAATAAATGAAAGTCGTTTACTATGTACCGTTGATGCTAGCTGTCCTGCTATTGTCAAGTGCGCCAAGCCTCGTTCAAGCCAAGTCGGCGCGAACGCAACCCGACCCTCAAGTGTTCGATCTCTCCGATCCGGCTGATCTCGCCCGACGCACCGCCAAAAACGCGACGCAACCGGCTTGCTACACCGAGCCAGTGGGATTTCACAGCCAGATCCGCTGGGACGGTGATTGCGTAAGGACGCAACAGCTCCGCCAAAGCGTTATGACCACCCCCGAGTCGACTCGTTTCGAGGCACCTCGTGGCTTCAAGAGTCAAATCCGCTGGGATTAACTCCTCCTATCAGAACAACCTCATGCTGAAATACATTCTCCACCTCCTCATTGTTCTAGCGATCCTGCTGACACCATGCGTCCATGCCACCGAGTTCGAGGGCACGGCTTCCAGTGTCGGCTTCAACGCGGGCATGATGGCCTCTCCTCCCGTAGATGGGCAAGAGCATCAAGGTAGAATGTTTCAGCCCGGTCATCACTGCTGGTATGAGCACACCGTGTTCGCCAGTTTCGAGACCGCCGGCCACGATATTGAGATCCGTCGCAGCCCGCCGCTTATCGCGGACGATGACATGCGAGTGTCAACTGTCGTAGCCCCGCTCTACGAGCCCCCTTCCGCATAATTTTTACGACCATCGATTTCGATCGCTGCAGCTTTGCGCCGCGACACCTTTGCGCGTGCGTCACGAAATTGAGGACGCCGTTAGATTTCAACTGGGAAACAACTATGCCGATATTGCCTGTTCTGCTGTTATTTTGCTGCCTCCTTTCGTCACCATTCAAGGCTCTTGCAACACCTGACCTGAGCCACGAAGCACTGATACCCTCATCCGTGGCACCTTCGGTAGCTCGCCCTGTCACGCTCGTCGAGGTTGTTGCTCAGGCGCTGGCACATTCGCCGCGACTACTAGCCGCCCACAAAGGCACACTCGCCGCTCGAGGTGAATTGGATCAGGCAGGCGCATGGCCCAATCCCGAGATCGGAACCGGCGTTGAAAATTTTGCCGGTAGCAGCAGTTATAGATCTTTCGACTCTGCCGAGATCAATTATGGCGTATCACAACAAATCCCTTTGACCGGAAAGATATCGGCGCGTGAGGCGATCGCATCGGCGGCGCTCGCAGCAGCTACGATCGAGGAAGAAGCCGTCCGGCAGGACATCATTCGCGACACGACGATCGCGTTCATGACAGCCGCTGCTGCAGAAGCGCAGGTCGAAATTGCCCGCGAGCAGAAGGATCTCGCAGCTGACATCTTACAAACTGTCAGCCGCCGCGTTAGCGCTGCCGCCGCGCCGTTGATCCAGAAAAGCCGCTCCGAAGTCGAGAATGCCAGCGCTGTACTCGCTCTCGACAAAGCACATCGCGAGCGCGATACGGCTCGCCAGGCCCTCGCAGCGGTCGTCGGAATAGAGCGCTTCGAAGCTCCCATCGCTCGGGACGCATTCTATGCCATTTCTAAACCAGACGCTCTGCCCGCCGTGAGACAAATCGATCACTCAATCGACAGTCAGCGTGAGAGTTACGCTCTCGCCCAGGCCAGAGCGCAGATCGAACTTGAGCAAGCCAATGCCCTTCCCGATCCCCGCGTCAGCCTCGGCGTCAGGGAGTTTCAGTCGACAGGGGATCGTGCCGTTCTCTTTTCCGTAGATCTGCCTATTCCGGTGCTCGATTCCAACAGTGGCAACATCGAAAAGGCGCGCCAGGGAGCACTTCGCACCGAATTCGATCACAAACAGGCAAGGCTTGATCGCACCACCGGTCTTGCGCGTGCACATGCACGCCTTATGCGTAGTTATGTCGAAGCCACGACACTCAAATCTTCCATACTGCCCTCAGCCAATCAGGCGTTTCGCTTGTCCCGCGATGGCTATGCTGCCGGACGCTTTCCCTATCTCGAAGTTCTCGATGCGCAGCGAAGCCTGTTTGTTGCCCGCCAACAGGAAATAGAGACGCTTAGAGACTTTCATATCGCCCAAGCAGAGGTGGCACGTTTGCTCTCCGAAGCCAAGCATGCACCCCTTCAAGTTGGAGAATACGATGCTGAATAAAACTGTCCTTGTCACTTTAACCACATGTGCTCTGATCGGCGGCTCCTACCTCCTCCTTAGCCGGCATACACCCTCACCATCCGTTCAGGCACCATTGAAAGAACATGGCGACGATCACGCTCATGATAGCCATGTTCAAGCAGGCCACAGCGAAGACGGCGCCAACACTGCTGAGGAGCACGATCACGACAAGAAGCATGTCGACGAAAATGCCACGTCACATGACGACGCTATCAAAATTGATCCTGCTGCAGTCCGCGATTTACAAATCGAGGTTCGTGAGGCCGCTGGCGCTACCATCAGTCAAACCATTGCTGTCACTGGTCGGATCGCGCTCGATCAGACGGTGACAGCACAGGTCAAGGCCCGCTTTCCTGGTATCATCCGTAGCGTGGTCAGGCAGCCTGGCGATACCGTACAGTCGGGCGACACGCTTGCAACGGTCGAAAGCAACGACAGTCTGCAGGTCTACCCTGTGCGTGCGCCGGTCGCCGGTACTGTTCTCTCGCGCACCGCCAATGTGGGAGAACTCGCCAGCGACAGCGCACTCTTTGTTGTGTCTGATCTGGGCAAGCTCTGGATTGAGCTCTTTGTGTTCGCGCGCGATGGCGAGAAGATTCGCGCGGGACAGTCCGTCCGTATTCGTCGGCTCGATGCGGCTTCAGAAGCGGAGGCTTCGCTGACGCTCGTCTCGCCAACAGCAGACCCCTCCAGTCAAACCATCGTTGCCCGCGCCGCACTCTTAAACGCCGATGGTCGGTGGCGCCCAGGCATGAGCGTGCATGCAGCCATTGCATATGCGGAGACCAGCGTCGCTATAGCGGTTTCATCCCAGGCAATCCAACGGGTTGAAGGAGCTGATGTAGTTTTCTTGCAGACTGGTGAGGACACTTACAAGGCCCAGCCAATTACCGTCGGCATCAGCGACGGCATGTGGACTGAAGTCCGCAGTGGGCTGGAACCTGGCCAGCGCTATGTCGCATCGAACAGCTTCATCCTCAAAGCCGAAATGGGCAAAGCCGGCGCCGAGCATGACCATTAATCTGAAAGGGCACCCCGCAATTGATTGATCGTATCATTTCATTTTCTCTTCACTACCGATTGTTGATCGTTCTGATTACCGCTGCCGTAGCCGCCGTGGGCATCGCCACCCTTCGGTCACTGCCGATCGACGCCGTGCCCGACATCACAAACAATCAGGTTCAGATCAACACGCTCGCGCCTGCTCTTTCACCAACAGATGTCGAGAAGCTCGTCACTTTTCCAATTGAAACCGCGTTATCCGGTATTCCGGGCCTTGAATCGACACGTTCCATTTCGCGAAACGGATTCAGCCAGATCACAGCCATCTTTCGCGATGATGTCGACATCTACTTCGCGCGCGCCCAGGTCAACGAGCGCTTAACAGAAGCCAAAGAAAGTCTACCGAATGGCGTAGACCCAGCCCTTGGTGCGATCTCGACGGGGCTTGGCGAAATCTACATGTGGACTGTCGAGTACGAGCACCCCGCAGGAAAAGGAGCGCCCCACGCGGACAACAGCCCCGGCTGGCAAACTGATGGCAGCTACCTCACACCCGAAGGCCAACAGCTCGTGGATTCTACCGCCCAGACCGCATACCTGCGAACAGTCCAAGACTGGATTATCCGCCCGCAGCTCAAGGGCGTCAAAGGCGTTGCAGGTGTCGATGCCATCGGCGGCTATGTCAAGCAATACCATGTCCAGCCAGACCCGGCCAAACTGGTGTCTCTCGATCTCAGTTTCAACGATATCGTGGCCGCCCTCGAGCGCAACAATGTCAGCATCGGAGCGGGATACGTCGAACGTCACGGCGAAGCCTATGTCGTTCGAGCTGACGGGCGCATCGCTAACGAGACACAGATCAGCGATGTTGTCGTTGCGACACGCGGCAACATCACGACACGGATTAAAGATGTAGCAACGGTCAATATCGGCACTGAACTTCGCACCGGCTCGGCTTCCGAGAACGGCCAGGAAGTTGTGGTTGGTACAGCTCTTATGTTGATCCGCGAAAATAGCCGCACCGTCTCCGAGGCCGTCGACGCAAGAATTTTGCAGATTGGCAAGACGCTCCCACCCGGCATCCGGATTAAGACTGTGCTCAATCGAACCAAACTGGTTGATCGTACGATTGCCACGGTCAAGACCAACCTCACGGAGGGCGCGTTGCTCGTTATCGTGGTTCTGTTTGCCCTTCTAGGGAATTTCCGGGCTGCCATGATCACGGCTTTGGTCATCCCGCTGTCGATGCTGATGACTGCCATCGGCATGGTCCACTGGGGAATCAGCGGCAATCTCATGAGCCTTGGTGCGCTCGATTTCGGGCTCATCGTCGACGGCGCCGTTATCATTACGGAAAATTGCCTACGCCGCCTAGCGCTTCGCCAACATCACGAGCAACGCATGTTGTCACTCAAGGAGCGCCTCGAAGAGGTCATGGCCGCCAGCAGCGAGATGGTCCGGCCGTCTCTGTTTGGTCAAGGCATCATCATCATGGTCTATATCCCGCTTCTTGCCTTCACAGGTGTTGAAGGCAAGATGTTCGCGCCGATGGCGCTCACCGTCATCTTGGCGCTTGTCGCTGCATTCGTTCTTTCACTGACCTTCGTGCCCGCGATGATCGCAATGCTCGTAACCGGTAAAATCGATGAAAAGGAAAATCTCGTTATTCACCATGCCAAGCTCGGCTACGAAAAAGCCCTTACGCAAATTGTTCGAGCGCCCGGCCCTCTTTTTCTCGTCGCAGTCGCGTGCGTCACTTTTGGCATATTTGTATTCTCTCGCATGGGCCAGGAATTTATCCCCACGCTCGACGAGAAGGATATTGCCATGCACGCCATGCGCATTCCTTCCACGTCTCTCTCCCAGTCGCAGAATATGCAGTTCGCTGTGGAGCGCGCTGTCAGCGCAATTCCGGAGGTTGCCTTCGTCTTTTCGAAGACCGGCACTGCCGAAATGGCGGCCGATCCCATGCCACCCAACGTATCTGACACGTTCATCATCCTGAAAGATCGAGACCAGTGGCCTGAACCGGCAATCGGCAAATCACAGATCATCGACAAACTTTCGAAAGCTGCGGCCACCGTCCCCGGCAACAACTATGAGTTCACGCAGCCGATCCAGATGCGCTTTAATGAACTCATATCGGGTGTCCGCTCTGATGTTGCCGTCAAAGTCTATGGCGATGACGCAGCGGTTCTCGAGACAACCGCCGCCAGCATCATGAAAGCCTTGAAGGGCGTTGCAGGCGCAGCAGACGTCAAAGCCGAGCAAACATCAGGCTTACCGGTACTCGACATCCAACTCGATCGTGCTGCCATCGCCCGCTTTGGGCTCAACGCGAGTGATGTACTCGATGTCATCGCCATTGCCGTTGGCGGTCGCGATGTAGGACTGGTCTTCGAAGGCGATCGTCGCTTCGCGATTGTTGTCCGTCTGCCAGATAATCAACGACAAGATTTGAGCGCGATCGAAAGCCTTCCCATCCTGCTGCCTCAGTCGGCCGTAGAGGCCTCTATCGACGGCCATACGAATGACCGGCCCAGCTACGTGCCGCTGAAGCAGCTCGCGCGGCTCGTCATCAGCGATGGTCCCAATCAGATCAGCCGTGAGAACGGCAAGCGCCGTATCGTCGTCCAAGCCAATGTGCGTGGCAGAGACATTGGTTCCTTCGTCGCGGATGCAAAAGCTGCGATCGAAAGACAGGTGAAAACTCCACCAGGCTATTGGCTCGACTGGGGCGGACAGTTCAAGAATCTGGAACAAGCCAAGGAACGATTGAGCGTCGTTGTACCCGCATGCTTCGCCATGATCATCTTGCTCTTGTTCGCGGCCCTTGGGTCAACCAAACAGGCTCTCCTCGTGTTCTCAGGAGTGCCGCTCGCACTGACTGGCGGGATCTTCACCCTGTGGCTCAGGGGCATGCCGTTTTCGATTTCCGCAGCTGTCGGCCTGATAGCGCTTTCCGGGGTGGCCGTCCTCAACGGTCTCGTCATGATCACCCGCATCAATCAACTAATCCAGGAAGGACGCGATGTGCATACCGCCGTCATAGAAGGCTGTCTTTCCAGACTACGCCCGGTGCTGATGACGGCTCTTGTCGCCAGCCTCGGATTTCTACCGATGGCAATGGCAACCGGTGCTGGGGCTGAGGTTCAGAAGCCATTGGCAACCGTTGTCATAGGAGGGCTGGTTACGGCCACGATACTCACCCTCTTCGTCCTCCCTGCAGCATACAAGCGCTTTGGCATGTCGCCCCGCAGCATGGGATGAGGCTCTAATGTTGAGCAATCAAACAACGACTGAAGAAATCATTGGGATTGACAGCAAGAAACTTCATCACGGCGCTCACAAGAAGAAACACTCACCCTCCTCGGACATTTTCAATACGCCTGCGTAAACAGTATGTTGATACCACAAATAATTCATCAGACAACAACCTCGCGGCAAACACTTTCAGAGCCGTTCAGCGACAATCTCCGTCAGATGCAATCTTTGCATCCGGAATGGACCTTTTCATTTTACGATGGCGCGGCGCGCCTCGAGTTTATCCGTAAGCACTTCGACAAAGATATGGTTCAAACCTATCTCTCGATTAATCCCCGATACGGTCCGGCGCGCGCAGATTTGTTCCGATATTTGTTGATTTACCAATGTGGTGGCGTCTATCTCGACATAAAGTCATCGGCCACCATCTGCTTGAACACGGTCCTGCAAAGTTCGGATCAGTATTTACTTTCTTATTGGGACAATGCACGCGGCAGGCCGTTTGAAGGTTGGGGCGTACATGCAGAAACTCCGTATCCGGGAGAATTTCAACAATGGCATATTATTGCAATGCCTCGTCACCCTTTTCTTGAGCGTGTCATTCGCTCCGTTCAGATGAACATACACTGCTATAACCCATCGCTAGATGGTACGGGCAAGCGAGCGGTTCTGCGAATAACCGGACCGATTGCATACACGAAAGCCATCCGCCCCATGCTTGGGCACGCGAGATCGCGCTTGGTCAATAGTGGCGACCTCGGTCTTGTCTATTCTTTCTTCGATCCACTCAATGAAGAATTCAGAAGTACCGGCAGGCTTGCACATGAGGCCCTGACGCCGAATCACTACCGAACTTTGTCCGAGCCACTCGTCCTCCGATAGCTCGGGCACGTAGGATCCATTAAGCTGCAGTCCAGCATAAATCCAACAAGAAGAGTAGTGCGGCGGGGCGTCCTTGTTGTAACTTCTTCGGCTCGCTCGTGCGTACACTCTGATACGTCTGGGCCAATACTTGTTTTCTCGACAATGTCAGAATAAGCGTATTATCAGTCATAGTTCTCCAACCAGATAAAGTTCCGGTTGGAAATCGCATTCACATCCGCCCTCGCATGAGCCGGGTGATGCCATCAGTCGAGGGCTTTAGTTCGGGCGCGATATCTAACGCGCGACGATAGTCAGAGAGAGCAAGTTTGAAACGTCCTGCGAGCTCATGCTCGAATCCCCGGTTGTGGTAGGCGATGGCGAGGCTGGGGTCCCTGCGGATTGCGTCAGTATAGTCCGCGATCGCCTTTTCGCGAGCCCCGAGCCTAGCGTGGGCTAGACCGCGATTGAAGTAGAGGTCGGGTGCGTCGGGTGCCAGCAAAAGTGCGGTTTCGAAATCTTTGAGCGCTCGAGCTGGATCACCCGCAAGGAGCCAGACTGAGCCGCGATTTGACAACGCCTTCGAATTCGCCGGCTCGCTGGCAACGGCGTAATCGCAATCTGAGATGGCCTGCACCAATTCACGCTTCATCATGTGCGTCGCGCACCAGTCAATTGCGCGCACCGCATGCGCAGGGTCATGGGGCAGAAGGCGGTCGGAATCTTTCTGGGCGCGAGCAGGCGCCGCGATCCCAATCGCCGCGACACATAGCGCTCTGAATAGGGGCAGCCAAGGCGCGTAGCTGCGTGACATGCTGGCCTCTTCAATCGTTTGTTCACGGCGCACGCGACCCGCATGAGAAAGTCTCTTGCGGGTCGCGCTTCTGTCCGAATAAATCAAGTCAGGCTCACGCAAAGCGTACGGAAAAACCAGTACTCACTGCATTCATCCGCCGGTGGAGCCTCATTTCAACTTGAAGCGGCCCTGCGCCGCCGTGCCGCCCTTGTCGGTCAGCGTCAGGATGGCGGTGGCGCCCGGGGGGACCGTTGCCGCAGGACCTTCCATCTTATTGGCACCCGCCGGCTTGATTTCGATCGGCCCGATGCGCTGCTGACCGGCGGTCAGAAGCACGCTCGCTTTGAAACCCTCTGTAGCGGCGTCCTTAGCCTCATGATTGCGGATATAGAGCGTAATCTTGCCGTCCTTGGCGACGAACTCGACGTGATACTCCCCGACATCTTCGAGAATTCCGCCGTGCTGCACGGTCGGATGATTATGCTTGTGGTCCGCGTGACCGTGGTCCTTCTTCTGTTGCGCCAGCGACGGCGCCGCCGGCACGCTGGCGACAGCGATGGCCGCACCGATCATCAGGATGCTAGTGAGCAGACGGACGTGCATGCGAACTCTCCATGGTTTCGAGGTTGAGGTCTTCTTCTTGCTTGAGATCGCCCTCCCTGTGGAACATCCTATACAGGGCGGGTAGAACGAGCAGGGTCAGCAGCGTCGACGAGATGATGCCGCCGATGACGACCGTGGCGAGCGGGCGCTGCACCTCGGCACCGGCACCGACCGCGATGGCCATCGGTACGAAGCCGAGCGAGGCGACGAGCGCGGTCATCAGCACGGGGCGCAGCCGCTTCATGGCGCCCTCGTGGATCGCCTGGTCGAGCGACATTCCCTCGCGCCGCAGGTTGTTGATGAAGGCGATGATGACGAGACCGTTCAACACAGCGACGCCGGAGAGCGCGACGAAGCCGATCCCGGCCGAGATGGAGAGCGGGATGTCGCGTAGCGCGAGTGCGGCGACGCCGCCGGTCAGGGCGAGCGGCACGCCGGTGAAGACGATGGCCGCGTCCTTGGCCGAGCCAAGGCTGGTGAACAGCAGCAGCGCGATCAGGGCGAGCGCGATCGGCACCACGATGGCGAGGCGCTTGGAGGCGGAGATCAGTTGCTCGAACTGGCCGCCCCAGCCGAGCCAGTAGCCCGGCGGCAGCTTGACAGCCTTGTCGATGGCGGCTTGCGCGTCCTGCACGAAGGAGCCGAGATCGCGGCCGCGCACGTTGGCGGAGACGACGACGCGGCGCTTGCCGTTCTCGCGGCTGATCTGGTTGGGTCCGGGGGCAAAGCTGATCTCGGCGATCTCGCCGAGCGCGATGAAGCGCGGCATCTTGGCGCCGGGGGCGAAAAGCGCCGGGCGTGCCGTGGCTTCCTTGTCGCCCTCTTCTGCCGGCAGCGCGATTGGCAGGCGCTTCAGGCTCTCAATGTCAGCACGCCGCTCTTCGGGGAGGCGCACCAGGATCTTGAACTTGCGATCGCCTTCGTAAAGCGCGCCCGCGACCTTGCCGCCGATCGCGGTTTCGATCACCTCCTGCACGGCGGTCATGCTGAGGCCGAGCCGGGCGAGCTTGGCGCGATCTGGCTTGATGGAGAGGATCGGAAGACCTGTCACCTGCTCGACGCGCACATCAGCCGCGCCCGGGATCTCCTGCAGTACAGCTGAGACGCGATTGGCGATTTCAACCAGACGTTCCAGATCGTCGCCGAAGACCTTGACACCGATGTCGGCGCGCACGCCCGCGATCAACTCGTTGAAACGCAGCTGGATCGGCTGCGAGAGCTCGTAGTTGCTGCCCGGGATGTCTTCGATGGCGGCCTGGATCTCCTCGACCAGCTTGGCTTTCGGCTTCTTGGGATCCGGCCATTCCTGACGCGGCTTCAGCATGACGTAGCCGTCCGAGATGTTGGGCGGCATGGGGTCGGTTGCGATCTCGGCGGTGCCGATGCGGGCGAAGCTTTCCTTGACCTCGGGAATCGACTTCAGGCGAGCCTCGAGTTGGGCCTGCATGCGCACCGATTCAGTCAAGCTCGTGCCTGGCACGCGGAGCGCCTGGATGGCGACATCGCCTTCGTCGAGGCTTGGGATGAACTCGGTGCCTAGTTTCGTAACGCCAAGACCGGTGAGCAGTACGAGCACGGCGGCGGCGGCGGCAACGACACCACGCTGGGCAACAGCGAAACGCAGGCAGGGCTCATAGAGCGCCTTCGATGCACGGACGAGAATGTTCTCCTTCTCCGCAACCTTGCCGGTCACAAAGAGGGCGACACATGCCGGCACGAAGGTCAGCGAAAGCACCATAGCGCCCAGCAGTGCCATGATGACAGTCAGCGCCATGGGCGTGAACATCTTGCCTTCGACGCCGGTCAAGGTGAGGATCGGCAGATAGACGACCATGATGATAAACGTGCCGAATACACTCGGCGTTGCGACCTCCCGGGTCGCTGCGACCACAGTCTGAAAGCGTTCGCGCCGGGTTAGCAGGCGGCCAAGCGCGTGCTGTCGCTCCGCAAGCAGGCGGAGACAGTTCTCAACGATGATGACGGCACCGTCGATGATAATGCCGAAGTCGATGGCGCCGAGGCTCATGAGGTTGGCGCTGATCCTGCTCTCGACCATGCCGGTGACGGCGAGCAGCATGGATAACGGAATGATGAGGGCAGTGATCAGGGCAGCGCGAAAATTTCCAAGCAACAGGAACAAAACGACGATGACGAGCAGTGCGCCTTCGAGCAAATTGTTGCGCACAGTGTTGATGGTGGCGTTGACGAGCGTGGTGCGGTCATAGACCGTGCGGATGAACGTCCCCTCAGGCAGGCTCTTCTCGATGGCCTTGATCTTGTCGGCGACGCGCACCGAGACTGTGCGGCTGTTTTCGCCGATCAGCATGACGGCGGTGCCGAGCACCACCTCCTGACCATCGTGAGTTGCCGCCCCCGTTCGCAGCTCCTTTCCGACTTCGACTCTGGCGACGTCCCTGATGCGGATCGGCACGCCGGAATGCGAGCCGACCGGAATGCTCAGGATGTCGTCGACGGTCAGCAGCTGGCCCGGGGCACGAACGAGATACTGCTCGCCATTTTTCTCAATGTAACCGGCGCCGACATTGGCATTGTTCTTGGCGATCGCCTCGACCAAGTCGTGCAGCGTGACGTTGAAGGCGGTCAGCCGTTCGGGATCGGGCACGACGTGCAGCTGGCGGTCGAAGCCGCCAATCGAGTTCACCTCGACGACGCCAGGCACCGTTCGCAGCTGAGGCTTCACCACCCAATCGTGCAACACGCGCAGATCGACGGGCGAGTAGTCGCCGCCCTCGGGCTTCTTGGCGCCGGCCTTGGCCTCGACGGTGTAGAGGAAGATCTCGCCGAGGCCGGTGGCGATGGGCCCCATGGCGAGTTCGATACCTTGCGGCAGCTGATCTTTCACCTGCTGCAGGCGCTCGTTGACGAGTGTGCGCGCCCAATAGATATCGGTGCCGTCCTCGAATACTACGGTGACTTGCGACAGCCCATAGCGCGACAGTGATCGCGTGTAAGACAACTTTGGCAGGCCGCCGAGACCGGTCTCGATTGGGAACGTAATGCGCTGCTCGGCCTCGAGCGGCGAGTAACCCGGGGCGACGGCGTTGATCTGCACCTGCACATTGGTGATGTCGGGCACGGCATCGATCGGCAGGCGCAGGAAATTGTAAGCCCCAAAGCCAGCGAGCGCAGCTGTTATGAACACCACGAGCCAACGCTGCAGGACGGAGAATGAGACGATACGGCTGATCATGGGTTTACTCAGTGCTCGTGTGTGGCTTCGCCCTTGCCGACTTCGGCCTTGAGCACAAAACTATTGCCTGTGACGACCTTGTCTCCCGCGATCACGCCGAAGATGATCTCCACCATCTGATCGTCCTTCAGGCCGAGTTCAACCTCGCGCGCCTCGAGGCCGTCCTTGGTCTCGACGAAGACGACTGGCTTGCCGGCGATGTATTGAACTGAGCTCTGCTTCACGGCGACGTCGACTTTTTGTTCGCCCAGCAGCACACGCCCAGTCACGTAGAGGCCCGGGCGAAAATTGCCGTCCTTGTTGTCGATGACAACCCTGGCCAGCATGCTTTGTGTATCGGTCATGCCGATCGGCGAGATGTAGCTGATCGGCGCTGTACGGGGTCCGCCGTTTTCAGCAAGCCGCGTGTCCACGATCTGCCCAAGTTTGAGGCGCGCAAAATCGGTCTGGTAAACACGGAAGTCGACCCAGAGCGTGGTGAGATCGGCGATCACCATCAGACGCTTGTCCTTGTCGGCATACTCGCCGAGCACACCCTTGCGCTCAATGACCGTTCCGCCAATCGGAGCGACAACGTCGTACTGCGTTAGGCTCTCATTACTCTCGATCTTGGCCACGACCTCGCCCTTACGCACGGGCTCACCGAGCCGCTTGCTGACCGATCGCACCACGCCGCCGAAACGCGGCAGAACCGCCGCCACCTGCTCCTCGTTAGGCTGGATGATGCCGTTAAGCACGAGCGTTTCGCGTATCGTGCCCGCCCCTGCCGGCTCAATGACAAGGCCAGCGTTCTTCAGCTGCGCGGGCGTGAGCTTGATGACCTTCTTCTCCGCGCCGTGGCCGTGGCCATCATGCGCGCCATGTCCTTTGTCCTTCTCGCCGCCCCCCTCGCCGTGACCGTGGGCTGCGGCCGGCTTCTTGCGCTCTATGGCATTAATGTACTGGGCAGCGACGCCACCAATCGCCAGAACCGCGACGATGGCCAAGCCCTGCCTCACCCAACGTGCAAATGCTGATCTCGGCACGTTGGCGCTAGCCTTCGGCTCTGCCGGTTCTGCTTCATTGTCCTTTGACGCATCACGCATGTCATGGTCTCCTCGTCACGGCTTCCCAGCCGTGTTGAAACGGTTTGCGATTGTTGACGAGCGTTTCCACCTTGGCTGCCGCGGCATGGCAGCGAATGTCTGCATCGAGCTGCTGCACCTCGACATCGTACTGGTCACGAACCGCATCGAGCAGCTCCTTGACCGTCAGACGGCCCTGGTCGAAGCCGCTTTGCACATTGTCAGCGGCGCGCCGGGCGACCGGAATGGCTGAGTCGGCCAGACGGCGCGCCTCGACACACGCGACCTCAAGCTCGCCATAGGCATCGATGATCCGGCGCTTGAGCTGGCGACGGGCCGCTTCACGTTCGTGCTCCACCTTGGCGAGGCGCCGCTCGGCCTCCTGGATGCCCCCCTCGTTGCGGTCGTGAACCGGTAGAGGAATGGAGCCGCCGATTCGGAAGGCAGTGTCGTCGGTGTCGTAGATGCGCTTGACGCCGACACTCGCCGTCAAATCGGGAACAGAGGTTGCCCGCTGCAGTCGAAGCTCTCCCTCGCGCTGCGCGTACACGGCACTCCACGCGCGGATAACCGGGTTGTCGTCAAGGCCAGCAAGGAGACCTTGCAGTGCTGCGAGCTGATGGCCGTTGTGACGCAGGCGCCCCGATACAGATCCAAATTCGCCGAGCGTCCCTGACCAATTGGAAACGAGCTGGCGACGGGCAGCCAGAAGCTCGGCACGGGCCTTGTCCACGGCGACCTTGGCTTTGCCGATTGCAAGCTCGCCGCGCGAAAGGTCCGCTGGAAGTGAGGCGCCAGCCTCGACGCGGCGCCTGAGCAAAGGCAAAAGGTCTTCGAAGCGTTTGGAGGAGCGCCCCAAAAGTTCGATGCGCTGCTGGGCTCCGAGCACCTGAATGTAGTCGATTTTGGTCTGCGTGATGATTTCGCGCATGACGACGGCAATCTCGGCGTTGGCAACCTCCTCCTTGCCAACGGCAACAGCGACGCGAGCGCCGCGCTTATCGCCGCGCTCGAACTTCTGCTGCAGGGAGATGGTGAGCACGGCCTTGTCGAAACCGCGGAAATCGCCGGTGCCGAGAAAGTCCTCGAGCTCAACCTGCAGCTCGGGATTCGGGCGCTTGCCGGCTTGGATGACGCCGCCTTGAGTCGCCTCTACCTCGACATAAGCGGCCGCGATGCGCGGGTCGGCGGCGAGCGCCTTTCGGATGGCGGTGGCGAGGTCATTGGCCGATGCCGGTGATGGCCCGGCCAGCCAAAACGACCCCGCGAGCCCAAGCACCGCAACGGCGGGAGCCAAACGTCTAAGAAAGTAAGGATGCATATCCGACCGCTCGATGTGGTTGCGCGCGCACGCAAAGGCCGCGCGCTCCAACGAGCGACGACCAGGCTACACGGCCCGCACCATCGGTGGGCGATGGTGCTCGAACAGCGGCGGAGCGCGTAGAGTGTCACGCCCGAGCACGAAGCGCTCTCGGTCGGCGGCGCGCGGCGTATCCGCTTGGGTCGAGCCGGGTGCGAGCATAAGGCTCAGCAACGCGCAAAGTGGACAATCAACAGCTACGTGCCGGTCAGGAACGTCAGGAGCCTTGTCGGCTCCATGAGCGCCATCGTCGAGAGCAAGGCCGGCCGTGAGGGTGGCGTCCGGCATCGCAGCGGCATGTCCATGAACGTGGAATGTACTGAGCGCAAACACGACGAGAAGCACGAGTGCGAGCACCCGTGATATTCCTCGTCTTATGCTGCACCCTGTTCGCATGCCGTCTCGCTTCGCTTCTCACTGTAGCTAGAATCGCCCGCTCACGCTGCCAAATGACTGAATGGGGCGAGGACTGTCAACGCAGTTGATGTCGCGTATGGCAGCTTTAGCGCAACGGGCAGGCTTGTCGGCCACAATGCCTTCTTCACATTGTCAAACTCGCGTGATCATCGCGCCTTCATCGCCGACTTTCAGCCAGTTGGAGCTGAACGGGTCTCCACTGTAGAAGCCTCAATGCGTTCATCGTAACAAGCACGGTTGCGCCTGTATCGGCTAGGATGGCTGGCCACAGCCCAGTGACACCCATCAGCGTCGTAACCAAGAATACAGCTTTAAGCCCGAGCGACGCCACGATATTCTGCCAAATGTTGCGCATCGTCTGACGCGACAGATCAATCATCGCAGCGACATCGGTCACGCGACCGTGAAGGATCGCTGCATCGCCGGTTTCCAGCGCCACGTCGGTGCCGCCGCCCATGGCGATCCCCACGTCGGCTGCGGCCAGCGCTGGCGCGTCGTTGATGCCGTCGCCGACCTTGGCGACAATCTGCCCGGCCCGACGCAGGTCTTCCACGATCCGCAGCTTGTCTTCCGGTAGAAGCTCGGCGCGAACGTCCATCCCGAGAGAGCGGCCAATGGCGTCCGCCGTTCGCCGGTTGTCGCCTGTCAGCATGATGGCACCGATACCCTGCGCTGTAAGCGCCTCGATCCCAGCTTTGGCGTCGCCACGAGGCTCGTCGCGCATGGCGATCAGGCCAGCGATCTCAGCGCCCGCCACAAGAACCGAGACCGTCTTGCCATGGTCGTTCAGGGCGGCAATCTGATCCTGGATGCGCCCGAACTTGGCACCCCGCGCCTCGGCCGCCTTGGGCGAACCAAGGAAGTATTCGACACCATCGACAGTGCCGACAATGCCCTTGCCGCCGATCGCCGCGAGCCCGGTGGCCGCAGGTACAATAACCTTGTCAGCGGCCGCACGGTCGAGGATGGCCTTCGCCAGTGGATGGCTCGACCCAGTTTCAAGTGCCGAAGACAGGGCGAGAACGTCCCGATCGCTACGTCCAAGGGCTACAACATCGGTAACCTTTGGGCGACCCTCGGTGAGAGTGCCAGTCTTGTCGAAAGCGACCGTCGTCACCTTGCCGACCGTCTCCAGAACCGCGCCGCCCTTGAGAAGGAGGCCACGTCGCGCGCCTGCCGACAGGCCCGCAGCGATTGCCGCGGGCGTCGAGATGACAAGCGCGCACGGACAGCCGATCAGCAGGATCGCGAGGCCCTTGTAGATCCATGCGCTCCAAGAGGCGTCAAACAAAAGCGGCGGTACGATCGCGACCAGTGCGCCAACGGCCAGGACAGTGGGGGTATAGTATTTCGAGAAGCGGTCGATGAAGCGTTCGGTTGGCGCTTTCGATTCCTGGGCTTCCTCGACGAGGCGGATCACGCGGGCGATCGTGTTGTCGGCCGCCGTCGCCGTGACACGTACAGTCAGGGCCGCATCGGTATTGATCGTCCCGGCAAAGACGAAATCGCCCGGCTGCTTACGCTTCGGCGTGGACTCCCCAGTTACAGGCGCCTCGTCGATCGCGCTTTCCCCGGTGAGGATCGTGCCGTCGGCAGGAACACGGTCTCCCGGCCGGACGAGGATCATCGCGCCAATCAAAAGGCTGTCGGCAGGGACCTCCCGCGTGGTCCCGTCGACGACCAACTGGGCAGTCTTGGGTACGAGCGTCGCAAGCCCTTGGATGCTCGCACGTGCGCGCCCTGCGGCAACGCCTTCGAGCAACTCGCCGATGAGAAACAACAACACGACCATCGCTGCTTCCTCGGCAGCGCCGATGAACACAGCGCCAATGGCCGCAATAGTCATCAACGTCTCTATCGTGAACGGTTGCCCGACACGTGCGGCCTGTATAGCGCGTGTCGCGATCGGCATGAGACCAACGGCCATCGCTGCCACGAACGCCGCAGGACCGATTGACGGAACGAGCTTTGCCAAAAGATAGGCAGTGGTGAGCGCGACCGCGCACGTCATCGTCAAGCGGGCCTTGGCTGACTGCCACCAAGCCCCGTGGAAAGACGCCCCGTGTCCATGCTCGTCAACGGTGCCGGCGTCATGAGTGGTGTCGGCACCACTGGTTTGCTGCTCTCTAACCGTGTCTGTTACGGGAGTAATCCCATAGCCGAGTGCCTTGACGGCGACTTCGACCTCGCGCCTGACATTCCCGGTTGACGTACCGCGCAGCGTCCCAGCCGTCGCCGACACCGTAACGTCGGAGACGCCATCGACGCGGCGAACAGCTGCATCGATTTTAGCCGCACACCCCGCGCAATCCATCCCGGTAACGCGGAAACGAAAATGAGACGTGACCTCTTCCATCGACACCTCTTGTCATTGGCTCGTAATACGCTACATCCTCTAGCGACTAGAGGATCAAGAGGTAATTTCATGCGTCGAGACGAGCCTTCAGATGGCGTTTCTAGACTCTCGATCGGAGAGGCCGCTAAGCAGAGCGGTGTCAAGATCGCGACCATCCGCTACTACGAGCAGATCGGCCTGCTGGGGCGACCTGCGCGAGCGGCAAATAATCGTCGGAGCTTCGACGCCGCGGACCTGCGGCGCCTCGGCTTCATTCGTCACGCCCGCGAGCTGGGTTTCGAGATCGATGCGATCCGTCAGTTACTCGCACTCGCTGATCAACCCGAATGGCCCTGTTCCGAGGTAGATGCCATTGCTCAACGTCATCTTGCGGAAATCGAGAGCCGGATGAAGCGTCTGAAAGCGCTCAAGATTGAAGTCTCGCGCATGATCGCGCAGTGCGCCAGGGGCTCGGTCGCCGACTGCCGCATCATCGACGTGCTAGCGCATCACGAACACTGCATGAACACGAAGCATTGATGCAACGCGATGCTATTGCCACACACACTCGGCCTAACGGCCAAATTGCCTGCCGCAAGCAGACGTCAGCCGTCGGTTCTATCGCGCTTGCCACAATGACTGACCATATTCTTGGGCGGCAGTGAATGCCACAGGCACATTGTGCTTTACTAACTGGCGCACATCCTGCCCAAACGCGAGAGTGACATCCCAAACTGATGCAGGCAATGGGTTCTCCCTCGCCGGAAGTTTTTGTTTGCTTGCAGCCCCGCCAGCGATAACTGACGCGCATTCCCGCCCGCCGCTGCCAGCGCGACAACCTCCGCAATAGTCAAGAGATGTACATCACTATATCGCGAATCATAGAAACTCTGCTGTTCTGCTTCGGCTTAGCAGGGGCATGGTGGCTTCGGTGCCGGGATAGGATTTTTTACAGGCGTCGGAGTATATGTTCTCATTTTACGTTCCTTTACTTGCTGACGAGTTATGAGCAAATCTTGGTGACGGCGGCTGGGTAATCAGGCGGCGGCTTTAGGCTGACGATCTGGAGCGCCGATCATTTCCAGCCCATCCTTGAACTTCGCACCGAGCACAATCTTTGGCAACTGGTTATGGCCGTCGAGCCGGCGCCAGCTTTTCTGCGCGGCATCGACGAGCTTGAACACCATCGCCAACGCCGTTGTGTTCGAGAGGCAGCCCTTGGCGCGGATCGTACGGTGACGCACGGTCGCGAAGGTGCTCTCGATCGGATTGGACGTTCTCAGGTGTTTCCAATGCTCGGCGGGGAAGTCGTAGAATGCGAGCAGCGTCTCGCGATCCTTGGCGAGACAGTCGGCCGCCTTCTCGTATTTCAGCTCGTACGCTTCGATGAAGGCATCGAACGCCGTCTCCGCCTCGGCCTTGGTTTCAGCCATCCAGATCTCCTGCAATGATCGCTTGGCCTTCGGCTGCTGGCTATTCGGCAGCTTGTTGAGGACGTTGCCGGTTTTATGCACCCAGCACCGCTGCTCCTGGCAGGTCGGCCAGACTTCGCCGAGCGCTTTCCAGAACCCGAGCGCGCCATCGGCCACCGCGATCTTAGGTGCGATGGCGAGGCCTCGGTTCTTCAAGTCGATCAGCAGTTCGCGCCAGTCGTGCGCGCTCTCGCGGGCGCCGTCGGTGAAGCCGATCAACTCCTTCTTGCCTTCGGGCGTAGCGCCGATGAGCACGAGAATGCACTGCTTCTCGTCCTCCAGCCGGGCTTGCAGATGGATGCCATCGGCCCAGACGTAGACGTAGCGGCGCGCCGACAGATCGCGCCTCTTCCAGCGATCGTGCTCGTCGACCCAGGCCTCTTTCAGCCGCGAGATCGTCGACGCGGACAGGCCCGGCGCATCCTTGCCGAGCAAGGCCGCCAGCGCTTCCTCGAAGTCGCCGGTCGAGATCCCCTTCAGGTAGAGGATTGGGATCAGCACCTCCAGGCTCTTGGAGCGGCGCGCGTAGGGAGGCAGGATTGCAGGCGTGAAGCGGATACGCTCGGCATCGGCGGCAGCACCACGGTCGCGCACGCGCGGCTGACGGACGGTAACCGGCCCAATGCCGGTCATCACCTCGCGCTCGGGGAGATGGCCGTGGCGAACGACCCTTTGATGGCCTTCCTCGGTTTTCAGCGACGCATGCTTGGCGAGGAACTCGGCGACCTCCGCCTCGACCGCCTGGGTCAGCAGGGCACGCGCGCCGCTGCGCAGAACTTCGGTGAGCTGGTCGGTGAACGTCCCTGGCTGAACGAGCTTGACGACGGTATCTTCGGACACGGCGTATCCTCCTTCGGTGGAGAAGTGGCTGGCTTGATCACCGCCACGATACGCCGCCTTAAACCCTTCACGCCGTCACCAACTTTCCCGCATAGCTCCTTGCTGACGTGCATCAGCAACATATTGCCATTATAAGATGAACATTTAGCTAATACTGAGCCCTCGACAGACATTCAACCACATCCGATTGCGGGATAGAATGATCGCTAGCAAGGCCAAATTGGTGTAAGGTGCAGATCATCAGCCAGAAACTGTCCCCCGCCGCCTCGATCACCTTCGCAGTGGCCTTAGCATTGCCCGCGCCTTGCTGAGTGCCTCGCGTGACCCGGTCAGCGTGTCTCGCCGCAAAGGTTGAGGCAGCTCAGTAGCTACCGATAGTCTGGTAGAGCGCGACGATCGCACCGGCATAAAGCGTCTCGGTGCTGGTTAGCGCACTGTCCGCCTCGATCACCTGCCGTTGGCTGTCGAGCACATCGAGTAGCGAGCTTTCACCCGCCTTGAACCGCCGCTCGGCAAACGCCAGCGACTTGCCGGCGTGCTCGCGGGCGCGCTGCAACGCCTGACGCTGCTCCTTCGCGCGCGCCACCGTCGTGAGTGCTGCCTCTACGTCCTCGATCGCGCCGAGCACCGACTTGCGCCAGGCTTCGTAGGCCTCCTTCTCGCGTGCCGCCGCCGCATCGATCCGGCCCTCGATACGACCAAAATCGACAAGGGTCGCGGCCAGGCGCCCGGCGACGCTCCACAATTGCAAAGGATCCAGCAGAGCAGCTGACGTCACCCCGAACATCGCTGTCACGCCGAGCGACGGAAACACACTCGCCGCCTCGCTTTCGGTGAGTGCCGTTCGCTGAATCAGGCGCAAGTTCGCCGCTCGCACATCCGGACGCGCCGCCAGCACAGCGGCCGGAGCCAGCGTCAGCGGTGCCAGATCGAGGCCGGGAATGTTGTCAGCCGATCCGGCCATCGTCGCCAACTCATCAGCCCGAAGAGTCGTCAGGGTCGCCAATCTCAGCAGCGCCAGCTCCTGCTGGCGCCGATACTCGGCCGTGCGCGCGGCAGAAAGATGCGGCTCGCGCGCTGCCCGCTCCACGTCGAATGGCCCGAGCAGGCCCGCCTTCTCCTGGCCGCGCACATGCTCAAGCGTGCGCCTTTGACTGGCGAGGTTGCGTTCCGCAAGCCGGACTTGCCGTGCACCTGCGCGATAGTCGATATAGCTGCGAACGATCGCACCGATCAAGCTAAGCCGAACCCAGTCATGATCCTGCTCGGCGGCAGCAACGCCAGCCCCGGCAGCATCAACCGCGTTGCGGGTCTTGCCGAATAGATCGACCTCATAACTCGCTGTTCCTTGCGCCGCCCAGGATGTGGCTGGCGAAGCGCCAGCCTCCCGTCCGTGCATGCCTGCCGCCGACAATTCGACCGCGGGAAGCAGCGTTGCCGACGTGCTCGTCTCGAGGCCCCGGGCTTCTTGGATACGCGCCCTGGCTATGCCAATCTCGGGACTGCGTGCAATCGCGGTCTCGATCAGTCGCGCCAGAACTGGGTCGTCGAAACGGCGCCACCACGCCTGAAGCATGGCAGCCGTCGCCGGGTCGCCGCCACGCGTGAACCACTGTTCCGGCACGGCATCATCGTGGCGGTCCAGCACTGGCGCACAATTGGCCAGCGCCATCAACATTGCCAAGGCGACAAGCGGAAAGACCATAAGCGGCGAGTTTCCCAGAAGAAGATGCGTACGCCGCGCTGCAGACCGTGGAAGTGGAGCTTCCAGGATCATTGCAGCCGCGCCGCCCCTCCGCTAATCCCAGCGGATCTGGCTGTGAAAGCCGCGTGGCGCCTCAAATTTGGCCTTGGCCCCGCTGTCGATGTGGTCACCGCGCGCTTGGGCGCGAGCCGCAACGCATGCCGCGTCCCAGCGGATTTGGCTGTGGAAGCCTTCCGGCTCGACAAAGCAGTCCGAGGCCGAATTGCCGGCACTCGATCTTCCGGCCGCCGGACGCTCGGTGTCGAAAGCTTGCGGCGCGAGATGATGCGCCTTGGCCATGGCCGTCGAGGCTGTGCCGAGTATGAAAACGCCAGTTATCGCCAAGCCAAATAAGCTGTTCTTGATGGTCATAAAATGCTCCTGTTCTAACGATCAATGAAATGAAAACCACGACAAGTCCGGATCGATGACATCATCTTCCGTCTACGCCTTATTTCAAGTTACAAATTGTTGCTGCCAGATTGGCTTTGAGGTCAGGGCCTGCCTGACACGCGCTCGTCCGACCCACCGTCAGCTCATCTTTTTTGAGGCCTGGACTAGCAGCGCGACAGACCGGTGCACCCGCGCCACGGCCCAAGCTCGATCTGACGCCAGCAACAATTTGTAACAGTCCTGAAATCTGATTGTAAGGCGACTCCCCCATCCGTGGTGGGCTGGAGCGTCGCACGCACAAGCATGCACGCACGACCATCGTCGGCCGTTTCGCGCTCTATCGTCTTGATGGATCCGACACGGCTAATCGCCGGGAGCCCTCGCGCCAATGATACGGACGCTCATCCTACTCAGTCTTCTTGCACCGAATACGGCGCTTGCCTTTGATCGGCATCAACGTCCAGCCGATTTGCCGAGGGTCTTCGGCGACCGCGATCCGAGTGACGCGGGCTCACGCGTGCCACGTATCACCTACCAGTCCGTGACCTCCTCCACCAAAACCTATCGGCCGGTTGACCCACTCCCGTGGGATGAGCGCAATCGACGCGTTGCACCCCGGCCCAAACAGGACCCGGCCGCGGTGCCAAAGCGCAACTGACAGCTCAGCCTTGCCACTCACACGTCAAGCAGACACGGGAATTTCAGATCCGGGGGGATCGACTGATGAAGCGACATGGGGAGCGACATGGGGGACGTGTCCTCGCCTGCGGGCGAGCGAAGGCCACCATCCGAGCAGCGCTGGCAACGACAGGTATGATGTTAATCCTCAATGGATGTGCCAACTTCACCCCCGATGGCGGGATGGGCAAGGTCGAGACGGCAACCGCCGAGACGCTTGGCAAGGACGTTCGCCGCATCCGCAGCGATGATGATGCCGCCGACATCGAGGCGCGCGTGCGCGCGATCATCGCCAGTGGGCTCAATGCCGACAAGGCCGTACAGGTCGCGCTGCTCAACAATCGCGGCCTGCAGGCCGCTTTTGCCGAACTCGCCACCAGCGAGGCTGAAAGCGTTGAGGCTGGGTTGCCGCCGAGCCCGATCTTCTCACTTGCGCGCCTCACGGCCTCGATCGCATCGGGCCCCGCCTATGGCAGCGTGCTTGAGATCGAGCGCCAGGTGCTGGTCAATGTTTTGTCGCTGCTGACCCTGCCGCGTCGCCGTGATATCGCCGAGCACCGCTTCAAGCAGGCTCAGCTGAGGGCCGTCGAAAGCGTGCTCAAGACGGCGGCCGATACGCGTCGCGCGTATTACCGGGCCGTGGCCTCGGCCCAGACGGTCGTCTTTCTCGAGGAGGCGAAGCTTGCTGCCGAAGCAGCGTCCGAGATTGCCAAGCGCCTCGGGGAGACCGGTGCCCTCAACAAGCTCAATCAGGCACGGGAGCACGCTTTCTACGCCGAACTCGGCGCTCAGCTCGCCGCCGCCAAGCTGAAGCGCGACTCCGATCGCGAGCGGCTCGTGCGCCTGCTCGGACTCTGGGGCAGGGATGCTGCCCTCAAAGTGCCGGCCAAGCTTCCGACGCTTCCGGGCAAGATCAAGACTCTGCCCGACATCGAAGCCGAGGCCATTGACAAGCGGATCGATCTCGCCATCGCCCGCATGGAGCTAGACATCCTTGCTAAGAGCTATGGCCTCACCCGCAGGACGCGTTTCATCAACGTGCTCGAGGTCGCCGGCATGCGGAACTTCGAAAAAGAGACCGTCGTGACGCCGCATCCGCCGCCGGAGGAAACCGAGATCGAGCGCACCAAGACTCGTTGGCGGGGACTCGAACTCGAAGTCCAGATCCCGATCTGGGATCTCGGCGCCGCCCGCACGCGCAAAGCCGAGGAGACCTATCTCCAGTCCGTGCACCGTCTCGCCGAGCGTGCCATCACGATTCGCTCGGAAGTGCGTGAGGCCTACCGCGGCTATCGCGGCAGCTACGACATCGCACGGCATTACCAGAAGGAGATCGTGCCGCTTCGCAAGGTGATCTCGGACGAAACCATGTTGCGGTACAACGCGATGATTGCGGATCTCTCCGCTCTTCTGGTCGATGCGCGTGCACGCATCATGAGCAACATTGCCGCCATCGATGCCCAACGCGACTATTTCCTCGCCGCCACCGATCTGCAGGCAGCCATCATCGGCGGCGGTGTCGCGGGTGGCGCTGGCGAAGGCCCCAAGGTCGCCGGCGGCGGCGGTGAAAGCCCAGGACATTGATCAAGGAGCCACGGACATGACGGTTTCACGCAGGCGATTCATCGGCTCGACGGGCGCCGCCGCGGCCCTTATCACGGCCACCTCGGTCAGTGGTCGTGCTCAAATCGCGAGCCTGCCGGAAGCTCCGATTCAAAAATCACCGCTGATGCAGCCGCCGCTGTTTCCAAAGAGCGGCCCCGAGTACCAGCCGGTCGTTACCCTCAACGGCTGGACCCTACCTTGGCGCATGAACGGGGATTGGAAAGAGTTTCATCTCGTTGCCGAGCCGGTCGTGCGTGAGATCGCGCCCGGCATGAAGGCCCATCTGTGGGGCTACAACGGCCAATCGCCCGGTCCGACCATCGAGGCCGTCGAAGGCGACAAGGTCCGCATCTTCGTCACCAACAAACTGCCCGAGCACACCACCATCCACTGGCACGGTCAGCTCTTGCCGTGCGGGATGGATGGCGTCGGCGGTCTTACCCAGCCGCACATCGGCGTCGGCAAGACCTTCGTCTATGAGTTCCAGTTGATGAAGAGCGGAACCTTCATGTACCACCCGCACGCCGATGAGATGGTGCAGATGGCGATGGGCATGATGGGTTTCTTTGTCGTCCACCCCAAGGACCCCAATTTCCGCCGCGTCGATCGCGACTTCGTCTTCCTGCTCAACGCCTTCGACATCGACCCCGGCTCCTACGTACCGAAGGTCAACACCATGCTCGACTTCAATATGTGGTGCTGGAACAGCCGCACCTTCCCCGGCATCGATTATTTTGTCGTCGGCAAGGGTGACAAGGTGCGCATTCGGGTCGGCAATCTCACCATGACCAATCATCCGATTCACATGCACGGCTACGACTTCAAGGTCACCGGCACCGATGGTGGTTGGGTGGACGAGAAGTCGTCGTGGCCCGAAGTCACAATTGATGTCGCCGTCGGTCAGATGCGGGCCTTCGAGTTCGACGCCATTTACCCCGGCGATTGGGCGATCCATTGCCACAAGTCGCACCACACCATGAATGCCATGGGGCACGACGTGAAAACCTACATCGGCGTCGACAAACGTGACCTCGTGAAATCGATTGGCAGGCTCGCACCCGGCTACATGGCCATGGGCTCAACCGGCATGGCCGAGATGGGCGAAATGGAAATGGCGTTGCCCGACAATACGCTGCCGATGATGACCGGCTTTGCGCAGTTCGGCCCCGTCGAGATGGGCGGCATGTTCTCCGTCGTCAAGGTTCGCGAGGGCCTCGCCAAGAACGATTACAAGGATCCCGGCTGGTACAAGCACCCGCCAGGCACCGTCGCCTTCGAGTACACCGGCCCGAAACAGGCACTGAACGAGCCCGTGCGCGTGCCGCAAAAGGCGAGCGGCATTCCAACCAAGGCCGAGGTCCGGGTGGTCAAGCCCAAGGGCGGCCACGGCAGTCACTGACAACAACGGGGAGAAAATCAGAGTGAGAAGACATCATCTGAAAGATGCCGCCTTCGGCATCAGTAGTGCGCTGCTGGCGACTGCTGCCCTCACCTTCGGAGGATTGTTGCCCGAGCAGGCCTGGGCGCACGGCACGTTCGCGGCCGGCAGCCCCGGCGATCCGAAAAAGAAGGTCGCTCGGACCATCGAGATCATCGCCCGCGAGGCCGATGGCAAGATGAGCTACACGCCCGACAAGATCGAGGTGAGGCGCGGCGAGCAGATCCGCTTCGTTATCAAGAACGAGGGCGAGCTCGCGCACGAGTTCCTGCTGGACAGCTTCGAAGGCAATGCGAAGCACAAAATCCAGATGGAGAAGAATCCGACTATGGAGCACGACGAGCCCAATGGGACACGGATCGAAACCAAGAAAGCGAGCGAGATTCTCTGGATCTTCGACAAGGCCGGAAGCTTCGAGTTCGCTTGCCTCATTCCCGGTCACTACGAGGCCGGCATGAAAGGCGTCGTCACCGTCGTCGATGCCAAACCAACCGGGAAGAAGAAGTAGCCCACGTGAAGGAGACTGATATGAGTACTAGGATCAAGACCGGCGTCATCGCCCTGCTGTTTACCCTCGCTGCGCCGCTTGGCGCAGCTGCCGACGAGACAATGGTCAAGGGTGAGGTCACCAAGATCGATCCTGATGCCGGCAAGATCACAATCAAGCACGAGCCGATCAAGAAGTTCGACATGGACGCCATGACTATGGTGTTCCGTGCCGGCGATCCGGCGATGTTGAAGCAAGTGAAGCCCGGCGACAAAGTCCAATTCCATCCCGACAAAGTCAACGGCCAGTTCACCGTCACCAAGATCGAGAAGGCGAAGTAGCCCGAGATACAGCGCCTCGCGGCGGCGCAATAGCGCGTCGCCGCCTTTTCCGGGCCTCGGAGCAAACCAATGCAGCCCGATCGTGAAATTGCCGCGCAGCCCGCTGGAGTGGACCAGAGCGTACAGTCCCCATTTGTTGACGCTCATATCCTGATCGTCGACGATGACGCCCAACTGCGCCAGCTCGTCTCCAAATTGCTGCGGACACAAGGCTATCGCGCCACCGCCGTCGCAGGCGGCCGCGAGATGCTCGAAATGCTACGAGCAACCCCTGTAGAATTGATCATCCTTGATGTCATGCTGCCAGGGGCCTCAGGCCTCGAGCTCTGCCGCCACGTTCGTCAATCATCATCCGTGCCGATCCTGATGCTGACGGCAAAGAGCGAGGAGACTGATCGTGTCCTCGGCCTTGAGATGGGAGCCGACGACTACCTCACCAAGCCGTTTGGATCGCGCGAGTTGCTTGCCCGCATCCGCGCTCTGCTGCGGCGGGCGACGGTCGCTCCAAATCTGGTCAAGCCGCCATCCGGCACCAAGTACACCTTTGAAGGCTGGATTGTGGACACGCTCCGGCGCGAGCTCATCAACCCCAATAATGTCGTCGTCGACCTATCAACGGGCGAGTACGACCTCCTGCTTGCCTTTGTCGAGGCACCGCAGCGGGTGCTCACCCGCGAACAGCTGCTTGACATGGCCCGCAACCGTACACCCGTTCCCGGCTTCGATCGCAGCATCGACGTGCAGATTAGTCGGTTGCGCCGAAAAATGGGAGGCGAGGACGCAGAGGGCATCATCAAGACCATTCGCGGTGCGGGCTACATGTTTGTGCCAGCTGTCACCCGGCTCTGATGGCGAAGATCCCAGCATGAGGCTCCTCCCGGACACGATTGCCAGCCGTACAGTCGCGGTCCTGCTCATTGGCCTCATTGTGTTCCATGCCGTCAGCATCTGCGCCTATCAGATCGGGCTCGACAACGAGGTCGATCTTACCAACGAGGCTCGCCTTGCCGAACGCCTCTTCACGATCAAGCGCGCCTTGGCTGGGTTGCCGACCGCCGATCGCGAGCAGACCGCTCATTCACTGTCGGGCGGACCGCTTGAAGTACATTGGAGCGCCGTGCCCCTGACCGTAGCAAGCGGTCATGCCGTCGATAAGACGGAAGGACTGCGGCGACGCCTCCTTGCGCTCGCCCCTGAGATGGGCAGCAGCGGTCTCATTATTGGAGCACCCAGTCCGCTCGGCGACAGGTCGGCCGACCCGCATCTGTTGCTCGTCTCAATGAGGATTGCCGATGCCAGCTGGGCGAATTTCAGCATCGCCAGACTGACCGGAGTGCACGGCAGCTTGTCGAACATCATCGCTTCGACCAGCCTGATGGCGATTGGCGTGCTTCTACTCTCGATTCTCCTGTTGCGATCGGTAACGCGTCCGCTGCGCGAGCTTGCGTCGGCCACCCAGCGGCTCTACGTCGACGGCGACCCCAAGACCATTGTTGTCGCCGGACCGCGCGAAATTCGCGAACTGGCCACTGCCTTCAATGAACTGCAACGGCGCGTCAAGAAGTTGATCGACGACCGCACATTGACCCTGGCCGCAATCTCCCACGATCTCAAGACGCCTCTGACTCGCGCCCAGCTCCGTGTAGAGGATCTCGACAATGCGGAGTTGCGCGAGCAGATCGATGGCGATCTGGCCGAAATGCTGGCCATGGTCGATTCGACACTCGCATTTCTCAAAGGTGATCAGACCGGTGAGCCCGTTCAGGACTTCGACTTGAAGGCCATTCTCGACAGCATCTGCGACGACCTCAGCGATGCAGGCCATCACGTGACCTTCTCGCCAACGCGCAACATCGTCCTGCGCGGTCGCCATCTCGCCTTGAAGCGTGCCTTCAACAACCTGATTGCCAACGCTGCCAAATACGCGACAACAGTCACGGTCGCGATGGCGTGCCGTGACGGTGCGGTCGAGGTGCTCATCGACGATGACGGGCCGGGCATCCCCGCCGACCAGCGCGAGGCTGTCTTCCAGCCCTTCTACCGCATCGAGGCCTCGCGCAACCGCGCGACGGGCGGCACCGGCCTCGGCCTCACCGTCGCCCGCACCATCATCCGCGGCCATGGTGGCGATGTCACCTTGCACGACGCTCCATCGGGTGGTCTGCGCGCTCGCGTGCACCTGCCGCTGCCAGTACGCACGTCAGGTCCAAAGAAACAAAAAGACATCGAAGCGAAATCAGCATGAAACGCGCAGGCATCAATATTTCTCCTTACCGGCGCACGACAGCGCCGGTCATGGCGGCACCAGCAGAACACGGCTCCGCCCACTCTCAGAGGAGACTTGATCATGACAAAAACCATCATCGCCGCACTCGTTGCGGTCGGGCTCATCGGCGCCATCGCAGCCCCGGCTTTTGCGCACAAGCCTGGACAGCAAGCCACAACCGAGAAGCCATTCCCGCCGAAAGACTTCTGGGACCAGCAGCAGAAGAACAGCAGCTGACGCCGCCGTCAGCGATGATTTTCTCGGCAGCGGAGCGAGCCGTGCTCGCTCCGTTATCACGCATGGGGGAGATCCGAGCAATCGATTTGCGGGACCTCGTCTTCGGAGCTAACGCCATGCAAATCCATGGTCTCGAAACAAAAAGATACGCGCGCGAAATCAGCGTGCAACGGATGACAGCCAAATTCGCGCTCATGGGCGCTGTACGGCGCCTGAGAAGGGGCGACCCGGCAACGGTTCCCCCAGCAATGACTGGAGACGAGACCATGACCCGCACTTTTTTCGCAGCCCTGATCGCGCTGACAGCAACGACCGGATTAGCTGCCGCCCAGCTCAGCGCCAAAGCCAACATCGACAGCGATGTAGTCATCGTCGATGCCACTGGCGAGCACACGCGACCGAACCTTTTCGATCAGATCCGCGACACGGCACCCCGCACGATCTTCGACCAGGTTCGCGACAGTGCGCCACACGCTCCGTTCGACCAGATCGGTACGATGGCGCCTTGAGGCCGCGCGGACCACGGGGCCCCCGCACACGCATGCACGACGCTGGCGCCGGGCCACTCTCGGTCCGGCGCAGTACCGAAGACGATCCAAGCAGTACAGCACGCTAAGGGGGATGGATGAATGAAGCAGGTAAATTTGCTTCCGCTCTTAAGCTGGCAGCACTCCTCAGCACGCTCGGCGTGCCCTCGGCACTGGCGCAGAGCGCGAACGTAGAAAACGGCGCCGACGTGTTCAAGAAGTGCCGTGCCTGCCACCTCGTCGGCGACACTGCAAAACATGCGGTCGGCCCTGCGCTCAACAACGTCATCGGGCGCAAAGCCGGCGCTGCCGATGGTTACACCTACTCCGACAACATGCGCGAACTCGGCCAGAGCGGCCTTGTCTGGAGCGAGAACGAGCTCAGCCGCTATCTTGAAAACCCCAAGGCCGTTGCGCCACGCGGCAAGATGGCGTTCCCCGGCATTGCCGACGCGCAGGATCGCGCAGATCTCATCGCCTTCTTGAAGACCTTCTCCAAGCCGTAGCCCCCCGATGTCCGGATCGCTCGACATAGTGTGGTTGTGGTCAGGTGCTGCCGGCGCCCGCGTTGGGCGCAATCTGCTCCCGCTCCTCACGGGCGCTGTTGTGGCGATCAGCCCGCCCGCAGCGATGGCGCAACTCGATCTCTTGAAGGATTGCCAGCGATACGATCACTCCGAGCGCGCAATCCGAGCTTGTACAGAGCTGCTTCGCGTTCACCCGGACGCGGCGCCGATCTACAATCACCGCGGGATCGCTTACATGCAGCGCGGTGAGCTGGCACGCGCCGTCGCCGACTACACAGAGGCCATTCGGCTCAGCCCGCGCGATGCCTGGCCCCACTACAATCGTGGTCGCGCTCTGCTCGAGCAGAACGATTTCGCCGGCGCCATCGAGGATTTCACGCAGGCGCTCGCGCGGCGCGGCGACAATGCGCTGGCCTATAACGGACGGGCGTGGGGATACTATAAGCTCGGTAAACTTGATGAGGCCATGCACGACGTCAATCGTGCGCTCGCATTCGACCCGCATTATGCGGCGGCGTTCGATACGCGCGGCCACCTCTACGAGGCGCTCGGGAAGACGGATGCAGCCATCGCTGATCTGAGGCACGCCCTCAAGCTCGACCCTGCCAATCCTCTGGCCCATATCACGCGTGAGGCTCTGCAACGCCTCGGCGCGAAACGTTGAGATCCGCGCATGAGCCGCAGCGGGAAAT